>JGI24705J35276_12238722_pt1 | contig 45057 bp, 35 predicted proteins | sample TergutNt197P4_FD_35276 | JGI IMG/M metagenome (IMG submission 35276) | reverse complement strand
GGTGTTTTCGCGAAGCGAAAACCTATTAATAGATTTCGGCTTCGCCGAAATTCAATAACTATTAGTTATTATCTATTAACTATTAACTGTCTTAAATTGTATTTGATACAAATGCCTGTACACGCCTTTTTCTATCTTAAGAAGCTCTTCATGCGTGCCTTGCTCAACGATTTTTCCGTTATCTAAAACAAGTATTTTGTCCGCATGCTGTACCGTTGAAAGCCTGTGGGCAATAACAAATATTGTTTTATCTTTCATCAGATTATCAAAAGCTTTCTGCAGTTCTTTTTCGGATTTATTATCCAAAGAGCTGGTGGCTTCGTCTAAAATCACTATCGGGGCATCTTTTAAAATCGCTCTTGCCACTGCTACGCGCTGCTTTTGCCCGCCTGAAAGAATTATTCCTCTTTCGCCTATCACGGTATCTATGCCGTGTTCAAATCCCGCAATAACTTCGTCAAGGCAGGCCATACTGACGGCTCTGCGCAGTTCTTCTTCGTTCGCGTCAGGCTTGCCGAGCATTATATTATCCTTTATCGTGCCTGAAAACAAAAAATTGTCCTGGAATACAACCGCGATCTGGTCTCTCAAAGATTTTAAAGATATCTTCCAGAGTTTAATGCCGTCAATTTTTACGAACCCGTTTTTCACATTATAAAATCTTAAAAGAAGATTGACTAAAGTGGTTTTGCCGCCGCCGGAATTGCCGACAAACGCAACGGTTTCTCCTTTTTTTACGGTAAAATTTATATCGTCTATAACGGTTTTAAAGTTGTCATAGCTGAAAGATACTTTTTCAAAAATTATATCTTTATTAAAACCGTTAAGTTCCGCCGGAGTTTCGGTTTCGACGTCTCTTACCGCCGGCTTAACTTTAAGCATATTAAGCAAACGCTCCATAGCCATCAAAGAGGCCTGAATGCCTACAAACTGCTGCCCTATAGACTTAACCGGCGTATAAAGCATAAGCAAAGCCGCTATAAATGAAACGAAGTTTCCGCTGGTTATCGTGCCGTTTAAAACAAGATAAGTTCCGAAAAAAACTACTCCGGCAACTCCTAAAGAAGAAATTATGTGCATGACCGGAGAAAGCCATGCCGTATTTTTAAGAAGCGTCATTTTAAGGTTAATAGATTTGCCCAAAAGAGCGTCAAAACTATCAGACTTATGCTTTTGAAGATTGTACGACGTTATTGTTTTATTTCCAGCGAAAGCTTCGTTATACGCGGTTACAAGGTCGCTTTCAACAGACACGGATTTCTCAAAAACCATTTTCATTCTTTTTCTTACAAAATACAAAGGCAGAAAAGCGCAGCCCAAGACAAAAACGGAAATAACGGTAAGATGCACCGAATTGAAAAGCAAAACTCCTATAAGCGCGATTATCGAGAAAACTCTGCTTACGATTGTTTTTACATTATTAATGAGCCCGTTACTTGCCGTTTCCGCATCTCTTGAAAACCTGAAAAGCACCGAACCTGAACTTATTTTATCAAAAAATGAAGGCGAGAAAGTAAGAAGTTTATTAAATAAAGTCTGTTTAATTCTGTTGGTTATTTTGTTAGCTGTCCAGCCGTTTACGTAAACGGCAAGAAAATTAAATATCCCCTGCACAATCGCAAAGCCTACGATTACAAACGGCACGTAAATAAACGCGGACGACTCTTTCGCGACCATGACATTATCCATATAAGGTTTTAAAAAGAGCGCTATAAGCGCGTCCAGCATGCCGATAGGAATAGTAAGCAGCAAACCAAGAATAACTCTGGGAAGATACGGCTTCACAAAAGGCCACATCCCTCCAAAACCTCTTACAAACTGATTCCTGGTTAAAAGCCGTTTCGCTTTTATAAATTTTTTTATAAAAAACAATTTCATTACACTTTTTGCCTTTCGCCGTTTAGAAGTAATTGCCGTTTTGCCTTTGCCGTTAATTCGTAATTAGTAATTTGTAATTGCCGTTAACGCACTACCTCTAAACTTATTCTTTTTAATTCAGTATCAACTTTCAAAACTCTTACTTTCACCGTATCGCCAACGGAAACGACTTCGTGCGGATTTGTTATATATTTATTGCTGAGTTTTGAAATATGCACGAGCCCGTCCTGATGAACGCCGATATCCACAAAAGCGCCGAAGTTAGTCACATTTGTGACTGTCCCGTTTAACACCATATTTTCCTGAAGGTCGTCCAAAGTATTGACATCGTCGCTGAATTCGGCGGTGGAAAAATCTTTTCTCGGGTCAACGCCGGGCTTTCGAAGCTCTTGTATTATATCATTTAAAGTCAGAAGCCCTACGCTTTCCGAAACATACTGTTTAGGGTCAATTCTCTTTATCAGCGTTTCGTTTCCTATAAGTTCTTCCATTTTAACGCCCAAATCAGACGCCATCTTTTCAACGACTAAATATCTTTCCGGATGAACGCCTGAATTATCAAGAGGGTTCAAACCGCCCGGAATTCTTAAAAATCCGGCGCACTGTTCAAATGTTTTATCGCCAAGGCCGGTAACTTTCGTAAGCTCTTTTTTATCTTTGAAAGAACCGTTTTTCGTTCTGTAGGCAACAACATTTTTTGCCACGGTTTTGCCTATGCCAGAAACATAAGATAGTAACTCTATCGAAGCGGAGTTCAAATTCGCTCCTACGAAGTTAACTGCGGACTCCACGGTGCCGTCAAGCTGTTTTTTGAGCTGTATCTGGTTAACGTCATGCTGGTACTGCCCCACGCCGATCGATTTCGGATCGATTTTGACAAGTTCGGCAAGAGGGTCCTGCAATCTTCTTGCTATGCTTATCGCGCCTCTTACGGTAACGTCCAAATTCGGAAATTCGGCCGTTGCCAAAGGCGACGCCGAATAAACAGAAGCGCCCGCTTCGCTGACCACAATAACTTTCGGGCTTACTTTAAAAGTGTGTTTCTTTAAAACATTGTTGATAAATGTAGTTGTTTCTTTAGAAGCTGTTCCGTTGCCTATTGCTATAAGCTCAACATAATACTCTTCTATAAGGTCAACAACAATATCTTCAGCCTCTGCAACTCTTAAAGCAGGTTCATGCGGAAAAATCGCGTGAAACTCTTTAAAATTTCCGTTTGTATCTATAACAACTACTTTACAGCCTGTTCTGAATCCCGGGTCAACACCCATAATAACTTTGTGTCCGGCAGGAGGAGCTAACAAAAGATTTTTGGCATTTTTTGCAAAAACGTCTATTGCGTCTTTGTCAGCGTCATCCATTTTAGCCAAAAATATTTCAACCTGAAGCGAAGGATACAAATGTCTGTCATAAGAAGTCTGTACCGCCTGAAAAAGTTCAGGATAAAAAAGCGACATGTTTCCTTTATTTTTTATCATTTTGGAAAGTATCAAATCCACGGCCTGATCGTCTTCAAGAACTATCTTCCATGATAAAACTTCTTCTTTAGCGCCGCGGCGTATTGCCAAAAGCCTGTGTCCGGGAATAGCTTTTAAAGATTCATTATAATCATAGTACATGTCATACTTTGTTTTTAAGTTTGCCGCAGCCTTTGTAGCTTTCGAGCGCAAGTTCCCGTTTGCCAATATAAATGCCCTAAGCATTCCTCTTATTGCGGCATTGTCGGAAATTTGCTCGGCTATTATGTCTATTGCGCCTGTAAGAGCTTTTTCTATTGTATCTATTCCGTTTTCAGGATTTAAGAACGGTTTAATTATCTCTTCTTTGTTTTCTTTCATGCCGCGTTTCTGTTCCATAATTTCTATGGCAAGCGGCTCCAAACCTGCGGCTTTGGCTATAGTGGCTTTTGTCTGGCGTTTTGGTTTATACGGCAGATATATATCTTCAAGCTTTGTTTTCTCTTTGCATTCCTCTATAAGCTTTTTAAGCTCAGGAGTCATTTTTTTCTGCTCTTCAATACTGCTTAAAATCGTTTCTTTTCTTGTTTCAAGCTCTATATAATATTGAAGTTTATCGTTTATATCTCTGATGTTTACTTCATCAAAATTGCCGGTTTTTTCTTTTCTGTAACGCGATATGAAAGGCACGGTATCCCCGTCGCCCAGCATCATCACTGTATTGCGAACGCCGCCTTCCGGCAAATTCAAATCAGAAACTATCCAATTAATTATCCTGTCGCCGCTGCTCATAACGCTCCTTAAAGACAAAGTTCAGAGTTCAGAGTTCAAAGTTCAAATAATGTGTTTCGCCTTCGGCAAAACTAATATAGGTTTTCGCAAAGCGAAAACTCCTCATTTAAACTCTGAACTCTGAACTTTTAACTCTGTAGTTAAAAAAACAGAGTTAACCTTTAAAGTTTAATTTGAACTTTATAAAGGTTAACTCCGTGATTTTTTCAGTTTACTTATTTTTACCTACGATTTTGAAAACTTTTGTTCCGCAATCAGGGCATACGCCTGAGATTGCTTTCATTCCGTTTTTCATTACAACATCCTGCGCGTCTTTAACTCCTACCTGTTTTTTGCACTTCATGCATCTTGCTTCTGCCATAATAGGCCCCCTTAAATATGAACATCTTTGTATTTGGTGCTTAAACACAACAATTATTTATACTTTTTTTTACTCTGTTTGTAAAGACTTGGCACAATAAAAACAGTTAATAGCTAATAAGTAACAGGCAATAAGTTTCGTAGTTTTCACAGTGGGAAAACATTCAGAATTGACACAGACAAAATTTTTCAAGAATCCAAATTGCATTTTGTCTTTGTTGTTATTCGTAATTCATCATTGTATTTTTTTTACGCGGCGGCAAGCATTGAAGATATTTGTTGAAAGCTAATATTTTCTGTGGGAATATTTACAGTAAAATCTTCACTTACCGGGTCTATCACTATGTAAAGTTCCGTTATGGCAATAAGAATTTTATGATCCTCTGCATTACCGGTACATTGATTCTTTGAAGCGGCTTCCACTTTTGAAGCAAGGTTTAAATCATTCGTTTCAACAGCACAACGCATTATTAAATGCAGATCTTTTAGTGATAATGAAGAGAAATCAACTTTTAATAACTCTTTTACTTTTTCATGTTCGTCGGATGAAAGATTGCCTTTAGGAAATACAGATACAGGTTTTAATCTTGAATTTGCCAATTCGTCTATTGAAACTTTTACGTCTTTTTGCTGTCTGTCCGTAATCGGATTTATATTTGCATTATATAAACCTGATCTTATGCCATCTTCAACAAACGCCGGCGATACCGGCAACGCTTGAGGACTTATGAATTCCAAGCTGCCCGCATATCTAGATTCGTTCCAAAGCGATATGTCAACTTGAAATTTTAATATCTTACTGTCTATATATACTATTATAGTTTGTTTATCGGAATTATCAAAATATGTCTTAAAATCTTCTTTTATTGCGTCTTTTATAAGACTCGCGTCAACGGCAGGTAAACCTCTTTTGGAAAGCAATACGCCTTTTACCCTTTTAACCGTTGCCTCTTCTTTAATTTCATCCGATTTTGCTATAGCGCCTTCGTCTTTTACTACTTCTATCTTGCTAGTAAGTTTAAGCTCTGCTTTTGATTTATCTTCCTGCCTGTAACGCACTACAGCCGTTTGTCCGTCTTTTGTTTTTCCTATAACTGCCGCATAATCGTCGTCAAGTTTGTATAATTTACCCCAATTAATTAAAAGCCTAAGCTTTGACGTTAATCTGTCAGCATTGTTTTCCGTAAATAAACTTTCTATTGACAATGACAGCATATCTAATGAATTAAAGATATCTATATTAAATTTCGCACTTATTCCGGCATTTAATAAAGAGCTTTTTTCCTGCGCTGAAATGCTTTCGAATTCTTTACGTTCATATGAATCTAACTTTATGTTGGCAATATTTATAAAATTCGACATCATTCTTTCTTTTTTTCTTTGTTGTTGATTATTGTCTTGTTGTTGTATTTCATCAGGATTTCCATTCGCTTCATTATTAAAATTGTGATTAACTATCCCCTGTTTCACATCCTCCATTGCAAATCTTACGGCAACATTATCGGAAACAGGTATAATATATTCGTTGCCTTTTATATATACTCTTTCAAATAGCTCATTTTCTATAAGCGATTTTATTTGCTTTAACTTTAAAGTTTTAAATTGCTTTTCACCTAACAACGACTCCTCTTGCAATATTTGTTCTTTAACTTTTTCCTGAGATACTAGACGCCAACTACGGTTATCTTGCAAATTTATATAAGGATAATAAACTTCACCGTTAAATTTTTTTGACACTGCATTACTTTTTTTACTTATATCACTGCTGTTTGAAATTGAATTTACATAAACTTCTTCAAAACCGTTCCTTTTTGCAAATTCTATAAGATAATTCAATGCTTTATAATATGCGATATCCCTTTGATCTATTAAAGAACTCGTGCCGTCCCTAAACTGGGGAATATTTTCCTGTGCGTGAATAAGTATTGCCGGCTTGTCATTGACTTTTCCCGCAATAAAATCAAACCTGTTTGTAAACTTACCGTCTATAAACACCTGCAGCACTTCATAATCAGGATGCATCAGCCACTTGCCTCTAAAATTCGCTCTATTAACAGCTCCGTGATTTGTACCTGTGCAATCGCCTGTTCTGTCGCCTATCGCGTAATTGTCAACATTTCTCATTGTCAAACTATATTCTATTCCGTTTCCTCTGACAAAATGATAATCATAATCACGGCCATTGGGCTTTCTATTCAGTATACTGCTTAAAGCGCTCGTATCTTGCTTTTTATCTTTCAATAATCTCTCTATATCGTAAACCGCGTATATTATTTCATCTATATATAATCTTAACCTGTCATCATTCTGCAATAATTCATCCAATGTATAATTTGTTCTGATTTCAAAAAATTTGCCTACTTTATAAGCTTTATCGTATTTCGCAATCACATCGCTTACTTTATCCAAATCCTTCCTTAATTTTTTAATGCTTTCAGGATATGTACCGTTTATATTATGTTTATTTGCGTCTTCCGACCATATAACCAATTCTTTAAAACTCAATTTACCTTCCCTTAAATTTTGAATAACTTCTTCCGGAGTATCGTCAAACAAATTTTCCATTGAAAGCATTTTTAAATATATTTCTTTTTTATCTTTTAATATTTTATCGTTAATATCTTTCATTTCTATTGCAAATTTTATCAATTCTATAGTTATTTCTTCTATTGAAAAGACAGATTTCATTTTATGAATATATTCTCTGTGTCCTGCCAACTCCCAAGAAACCACCGCAGAATTTATAGCAAAATTGATGACATTTTGGGCAACATTTACCCCAAGCGATAATAATATTTCTATTTTTTTTATACTTTTAGGAGTTAAATTCCATATACGATACTTTCCTGAAAACAGTTCTTTAAACCACGATTTTTTGCCATATTTTTCAATAAGTTTTTCGATCTGGTCTGAAGTCATTTCAGAACGTACGGCAAAATCAATATTTTTTTGATTAATATAATCATCTCCAAGAGATACCAGTATTCTTATTTTTTCTATACTTTCAGGAGTTAAATTTCTAATATCATACTCTCCTGAAAGCAGTTCTTTAAACCACGGTTCTTTGCCATATTTTTCAATAAGTTTTTCGAACTGACTTGAGTACATTTCAGAACGTACAACAAAATCAATATTTTTTTGATTAATATAATCATCTCCAAGAAGAGATGACAGTATTCTTATTTTTTCTATACTTTCAGGAGTGAAATCCCTAATATCATACTTCCCTGAAAGTAGTTCTTTAAACCACGGTTCTTTGCCATATTTTTCAATAAGTTTTTTGAACTCCTCTGGGTAGGAGACTAGTACAGAATGAGGCCTTGTGGCAAAATTAATAGTTTTTTCATTAACATAATTATCTCCAAGAGATGACAGTATTCTTATTATTTCTATATGTTTAATTTCTAAAAATGTAATATCATACTTTCCTGAAAACAGTTTTTTAAACCATAGTTCTTTGCCATATTGTTTAATCTGTCCTTTTAACTGCTTTAAGGGTGTTGTACTATATTGATCTCTAGCAAAATCAATAGTTTTTTGATTAATACAATCATCTCCAAGAGATGCCAGCATTATTATTTTTTCTATAAATTCAGTTGTTAAATCCGACCATATACGATACTCTCCTGAAAACAGTCTTTTAAACCACGGCTCTTTGCTATATTTTTCAATAAACTCTTCTAACTGCTTTGAGAAATTGCAGGCAAAATCAATAGTTACTTTATTAACATAATCATCTCCCAAAGATGCCATTACTCTTATTTCTTCTACACTTTTAGTTGTTAGACCTGAAATATTATATTCTCCTGAAAATAGTTCTTTAAACCACGGTTCTTTGTCATATTTTTCAATAAGTTTTTCGAACTGACCTGAGGTCATTTTAGAATTTATAGCAAAATCAATAGTTTTTTTATTAACAAAATCATCTCCCAAAGACGCCAGCATTCTTATTTTCTCTCTTGTTTCTTCTATATTTTTAGTTGTTAAATCTGAAGTATCATATTTTCCTGAAAGTAGTTCTCTAAACCACGGTTCTTTGCCATATTTTTCAATAAGTTTTTCGAACTGACCTGAGGTCATTTTAGAATATGTGGCAAAACCAACAGTGTTTCGATTAACAAAATCATCTCCCAAAGACGCCAACATTCTTATTTTTTCTATACCGTCAGTTTTTAAATGACTCAAACTATACTTTTCTGAAAACAATCTTTCAAGCCAGAGTTCTTTGCTATATTTTTCAAACTGACCTGAAGTCATTTTAGAATCTATGGCAAAATCAATAGTATTTCTATTAACATAATCATCTCCCAAAGACGCCAGCATTCTTATTATTTCTATATTGTCGGTTGTTAGCTGCCATATACTATATTTTCCTGAAAACAGTTCTTTAAACCACGGTTTTTTGCCATATTTTTCAATAAGTTTTTCTAGCTCCTGCGGAGTTATTTTAGAATATTCAGCAAAAATAGAAATATATTCCCTATCCTCCCGGTCTCCAAAAGATAACAACAGCCTTCTCCTTTTTTCTATACTGTCTGCTTCTTCTTCATTGCCTATCGAAGAAACGGGATAGTCTTTCAATATGCCGTATACTACAAGCGCGTTGTATACGGTATGCGCAACAACCGAAGGTATTATAAAGCCTGTTACAGATTGAAGCGCCTCAAAGAGAAATCCCGTCACCGGAATTGCAGGCAGAATAAACGCTCCTGCCGTATATACCGCTGTCACTATGCCAAGCTTTGCCAAATCTTTCGGCGTCAATGTTTTGTTAAATATTTTATGCAGTGCGACAAACAATATGCCGCTTGGTATTAAAAGTATCAGCGGATTTATTGAAACCGCCACAGCTATAATTATGGGAAAGCCTCTAAACACCCACTCTTCCCACAACGGCGCGATAAGTATTGTATATGCTTTGTAAAGTCTGCTGTCTTTGTTTTTGAAACGATCGTTTAATAGAGAACCTGGTTTTAATTTTGTGTCTTTGCCGGATATTGTCTGACCAGACACCGCTACATCGCCGTTTTGGTTTATGGTGATAGTATGTGTTTTATCTTTGAAGGTTAGTACTGCGGAAAAGCCTTTTTTGTTATTTTTTACTTCTATTACGGAAACCGTATTGGAAGGATTTTCTTTTATATCTTCTATGTTATTATACTTATCGATTATTTGTCGAAAAACTTCTTCTAATGTAAGATTGCCGAAAGCTTTATCTTTATATAATCTGTTAACATCGCTTAAAGCGCTTATTAATTCTGTTTGCTTTCCGGGGCTGTTTAAATATGATCTCAACGCATACGCGTTTATTGCGGCGCCTATTGTTTCTGCTTGTACTTGTTCGCCGAATAGTTTTTTATACTTTTTTTCCGCTTCTTTTATTCCGCCGCTTATTTTCGGCGTCAGCACCGCTACGTCAATGTTTTTTTCCAATAACAACTCTTTCAGCTCTTCCGTGTGAAATCCGCCCGTTATTGCCACCGTCATGCTTTGCGTTTTTCTTACATCTATGCCCGATATTATTCTGTTTGCGAATTCAATGTTTCTTCTGTTATTCGCGTCATAATACGCATTGTATATTTCAATATATCCGGATATCTTCTCAAAAGTTTCGCTTTCTATGTTTTTATTCCAAAGTTCACCGAAATAATCCAATCCGAATTCCGCCAAATATTTATAATCGCTGTCAGTGGCATTGTTTGTCATAAACCTTTTAAACTTTTCAAATGCCAACGACAAAATTATCGTTTCTATCTCGCTGTTGCTCGCGTTTTTTATCAGTATTTCGTTTACCAGACTTTCTTCTTCGTTGTACAGCTTCAGCATATCGGCATTTTTCGCGTACTCATAGGCTCTCACGGATTTTTCCAGTTCCGCGTATTTTTTCATGTCGATATTGTAATCTTTGTTTATTTTTGACAGGTTTTCGTATATTTCATTGTTCTTTACAAGTTCGCTGTACGCGCTGTAAGGCAGTATGTTTTTTGCGGCGTTGAGATATGCTTGAAGCTCTTTTTGCGCTTGTTTATAGTTTATTTTATCAGGCAGATTTATAAACTCTTTAATATGCGCATAATCAGACGTCTTTAAATTACTTACCCCCCCCCGTGCCGTTTTTTCGACATTTTGTAAACATTTATAAAGATATTTATAGTAGTTATTTTGGCTTATCTTCCCGTTTTCGTATTTCAATAATGCCGAGAATATCTTTTTATTTGCGTTCGTCAATTTTTCCCTGCGCAAACTTTTAATCTCTTTTTCCATCGCTGATATTATTTTCCCGGCTTCTTTTTGCGTATTCAGTATGTATTCCAGCCTTTGGCCGTTATCGGAATACAGCTTCTCGTCTTCAAGCGCATACAGAGGCATATCTTTCGTCGAATTTAAAAAGAAATATTCCGCACCGCTTATCCTTCCTTCTTTAAATAAATTTTCAATTAACGGATTTTTGATGTCTTCCGGGAGGTTTTTTATGAAATTGCCGTTTATGTCTTTTGACAAACCTTCCACATATATTTTGTTGAAGTTTTCATTCTCGCTTATATTCTTTAAAAACAGCGCTATTTCATTTTGCGTCCCGTAATGACAGTGCAAATCCTGCACAAGAAACACTATATTTCCGTTCCCGCTGCCATACAAATTTGAAGCAAAACTTTTATTTAAATTATATTCCGCAGGCAATGAAACGGCAATGGAAGAATAAGAGGATTGCGCCGCTATATTTAAAATAAATGTTATTAAAATTAATAATGATATTAGCTTCTTAAATTTCATAATATTAGTATACCTGAATCATCATTAATTTTTGCAACAATATCGTGAAAAAAATGTGAATTTTCCGGCAGACGATTGTGTACGGGGTGGGTGGAGTAATTGACCCAACCGCTTGATGGGTTAGTTGTACAGAAGTCATTGCTGCACATCTATGCATTTTCTCTCTGCCTCCGGCCGTTTACCGGAAAGAGATCAAGCAGTTTTAGTTTTTGCAACAAAGCATATATTCAGATTATCCATAATGTTAACAACATTCATAAGCAATGGATTGCTGTCTTTTGATAATATGTTATATACGCTATGCCTTTGAATTTTTGATTTCTTAGCCAAATCAGATACATTACCGCTTGCCATAGCCAATATTTTTAAATTTTCCAAAAATAATGCCATATCTTTAGTTTTATTATACTCTTCTATTATGCGCTTTTTAAATGAACGCAGCTTTGCCGGATTATTTTTTAATGTTTTTGCATAATCTGCAAAAAAATCCGTCTCAATTACTTTTGTTTTCATGATATTATTTTTCATATTAACCGCCTCTCATAAATTTTCTTTTAAAACTTTTGCTTTTATTATATCTTCCTGCTGCGAGCTTTTATCGCCGGCGCATAAAAGAATTATTATTTCACCGTTAATATTTGTAAAATAAACCCTTATACCTTTTCCGTAATGTATTTTTAATTCATGCAACCCGCCGCCCAAAGACTTGCAATTGCTCATATTTCCGAGAACAACTCTGTTTAAATAAATAACTATTATTTCTTTTATATTATTTTTTTGTTTTGAAAACCACTTTTCAAAAACAAATGTTCTTTTTATTATCATTTCAATTATCTCCGTTTAACGATTATAGTGTATCATATAAAATACACTGTGTCAATATATATATGGTGTAACTACAGAAATTCAGAAGCTCGGAAGTTCAGTAACAGAAACAACAAATCTTTTGTCTTTGCCGAGCTTCTGCCGCTCTAGCTTATTCTTATTGTTCTGCACCGCTGATTCCTTTTTGCGGCAAAAAGATTTATATCCGTTATGTTTTGGCTGTAAAGCATCTCTTTTGTAACTCTCAAAGCAAGCTCCGGATGATTGTGATGCCTGCTTATATGCGCCAAAAACACATACTTTAAACTGTCCCGGACAGAAGAACGCATCTTAATCTCGGCTATTGCTCTTGCCGCGTCCTCATTGTCAAGATGTCCCCACTCGCTTAAAACCCATCTTTTATTTTCATACGGTCTGTAGCTTGTATCAAGCATTTCACGGTCATAGTTTGATTCGATAACCAAAATATTACTGTCGGCCAGACTGTTCGCAATATTCTTACACACTTTACCCGTGTCCGTAAGGTAACCTATTTTGTACTTTCGTCCGTTTACGGTTGAAGAAAACGTAAATCCGATTGTGCGTTTTATTTTGCCGTCTCTGTGGTAAACGTCAAAAGGAATTATAGATATATCTTTTATTTTAAAAGGTTCGTTGAAAGATACGGTTTGGCACCCGTCAACTTTCGCGCCATACTTTTGATAAACCTCATCTAAAGTGTCGTCGTGAAGATAAACCGGAATCTCATTTTTTAAAAGAAAATTCAGCCCGGAAGCGCTTAGATGGTCTATGTGCGAGTGAGTTATTACAGCAGCCGTTAAGTTTTCTGCTGCAATGTTTAGCGCGGAAAGATTTTCGGCAATATACTTGGCGCTGCAGCCGCAATCTATTAAAACCGCGGCTTTATCATTCCATAAAACCGAACAATTACCGCTTGAACCACTGGCGAGGATGCAAAAATTCAACATAACGGCAGAGAATAGGTAACAGGTAATAGGTAATAGGTAAAAGACTTTATAAGCTTTATCATCTACTGTTTTCCTTTTATTGTTGATGTCAACTCAGCCACAACACCTACCGCGACAAACGCATGAAAGACAAATTTTCAAAATTTAACAGCATTATGTACGCCTTCGGCGCATGATGTTTCCTTCGGAAATGATGTATTGCCGCTTTGCGGCAACATGATGTAATGTGTCACTACGTGACACATCATTGCTGTGTGCGGCAAAGCCGCACTTAATTAATAGGTGCGCTTTGCGCACTCCTTAATGTATGCCTCGGCATACACAGCATGTCTCGCAGAGATACATCATGTCCCGTAAGGGATACATCATTGCCGTTAAAAATTCCCATCATATCAATGCTTTGCCGTTATTTATTATTATTATTCCTTGTTACTTATTACTTGTATCACTTTAACCGCCAAATCTATTGCCGCTTCAACATCTTTTATATTAAAAACCGACGAAGGCGCGTGAATGTATCTTGTCGGTATGCTTAAAATGCCCGTCAAAATTCCTTCTCTGTTTGTATATATGATAGCGCCGTCAGTCATTCCGCCGTCTATAATGTCAATCTGGTGAGGAATATTGTTTTCTTTTGCGGCGTCAAGAATAATTTTTCTGGCTTTGTGCGGAACTATAGTGCCGCGTCCGCTTGCTTCAATCATTGTTATAGCAACGCCTTTACCCAGCTTTAAATCCGAAGTTTTCGGATCAATTCCGGGCATATCTCCGGCCACGGTCGTATCTATTACCAAAGCAAAATCAGGGTTAATTTTGAAAGACGCAGTCTTTCCGCCTTTAAGCCCGACTTCTTCCTGAGCGGTCGCGCAGGCATAAATTTCAGCATTTAAATCTTTCGGCAATTTCTCCATAACCTTTGCCATTGCGTAGCAGCTTATTCTGTTGTCAGCGGCTTTGCCGTAATAAAAATCTCCGTTTAAAACGCCTGCATTAGGTTCAAAAATTATCTGGTCGCCGATATCAACAACTTTTAAAACTTCTTCTCTTGAACCAAGCCCTATGTCAATAAACATATTTTCAAATTTAACCGGAACTTTTCTTTCTTCTTCGTTCATCAAATGCGGCGGTTTTGTTCCTATTATACCGGTAATCCGTTCGCCTTTTTTGTTTATGATTTTAACAACTTTACCCATAAGTATCGGGTCGTTTATTCCGCCGACTTTAATAAAATATATAAAACCTTTTTCATTCACATGCTTTACAATCATGCCGATTTCGTCCATATGCGCGGCAATCATTATTTTTTTGGCTGAGGGTGAAGCACCCTTGCCCCTTTTGCCTATAACATTGCCGAAATTATCCGTTTCAACGCTGTCGCAGGTTTTTGAAAGAGCTTCGGACATAATTTTCCCTGCATTTTCCTCATAGCCTGAGATTCCGTCGGACATTAACAAGTCCTTAAGCAATTTATCCATTTTCTTCTCCGTTATTTAAAATTTTAAGTTCACTAGAGGTAAAACTTTTATTTTTGCGTTTGAAGCTATATTTACAACGCCTATCTGTATCCCGTCAAGTTTTTTTGCGTAATTTATAAAACCTATCTGCAAACCGTTCAATTCCGTCGCGTGATTTATTGCTCCGGCTTGCACGCCTTTAATATTTCCTCCGCCGATGTTTAAACCGCCCAGATGTACTCCCTTAACCATATAATCATCGCCAAAATAATCGCCGCCGAAACTTATAACGCTTGCGACAACGCCCGTATTTCCTTTTTTCTGATAAGCAAATAATCTTATCGGAACAATGCTTAATCCTTTCACGGAACCGCCGCCCGCGCCGCATGTTACCTGCACGCCTGTTGATTCGTCGCCGGCATAAGCGGCAATACCGCCTATTTGAATACCGGTAAACGAAGCGGCTCCCGAGAAAAGTCCGGCCGCCTGAACCCATTTAATTTCATCCGCGTAACACGCAACTACTGCCGCCTGAATCCCTTTTATTTCGTCAGCGAATGAGCCGATTCCTGCTATCTGAATTCCTTTCACGTCTCTTGAGGCAATCGTAAAGCCGGCAGACGCCTGCAACCCTGTCATATTTTTGCTGTAATTAAAAATTCCGCCGAATAATATGCCGGTAAAATCACCGGTATATACGGCGCCGGCAGACATCTGCAGTATTTTTGAGTTATTATCGCCGCTTACGGCAAAAAGTCCGCCGAACATTATGCCTCTAAAATCACTGCTGGCCGAGCTAATCGCGCCGATTTGCAAACCTCTCATTTTTTCGTTTACGGTAAGTCCGCCGGAAAGCTGTAATCCCGCAATGTCCGCTGAATAGGAATAAAGCATAGATAATTGTATTCCTGTACCTTCTTCTTTAATACTCGATACGCCGCTTAACTGTAAACCGTATAAAATGTCAATCTTTGAGGCAAACAGCCCGAAATCCAAACCTATAACGCGGTTAACTCTCGGAGGCAAAGAAGCGTAATAATACCAATGCGAGCCGTCTTGATCGGACATAGCCCCGAGCACCGACAGCCTTATCGGAGAAGTTCTATATTCCCCGCCATACGCAAAAGCAGAAAGTGAAAAAATAAATAATACGGCTAAAAATAAAACCTTCTTCATTGTATGTTTATCTTCCTTATCGCGTTTATTCTTTCCAAAACAGGCGGGTGCGAGTATTCCATAAAAACTTTGAAAGGATGCGGGTGAAGATTTGATAGATTATCAACCGACAGCTTTTTTAAAGCGTCTATCATGGCTTCGGGTTTTTTATATGTTGTTACTGCGTATGCGTCGGATTCATACTCATGTTTTCTTGAAAGGCTGCTTGATATTATTCCTATAATCATGGATATCGGAGCGTATAAAAACCCGAAAAAGATTATGCCCGCGTAAACCGAAGAGTTTTCCATGCGGAAAGCTTCAAACAGCCACGGTGAATTAATAAACAACGACAGCAGGAAAAACATAAAAGCCATGGCAGCAAATCCGAATATCATCTGCCTTATTACGTGCCCGAGTTTAAAATGCCCCATTTCATGCGCCAAAACGCTTGTAAGCTCGTCAACAGTATGTTTTTGTATTAAAGTATCAAAAAGCACTATCCTGCGGAATTTACCGAAACCCGCGAAAAAAGCATTTGATTTTGTCGAACGCTTTGAATTGTCCATTTTGAACAGACCTTTCATTTTAAAATTTTCGGCTTTTGCGTAATTTTCAACAGATGTCTTAAGTTCGCCGTCTTCCAAAGGAGTGAACTTGTTAAACAAAGGCATGATTACTACGGGATAAACAAAAGTTATTAAAAGTTCAAAAGCAACGACGGCCGCAAAAGCGTAAAGCCATGCGAATTTTCCGAAATACGAAAAAACCCATATTATCACGGCAAAAACCACGCCGCCCATTATTGCCGCGATTATCCAGCCTTTTATTAAATCCGCTATAAAAGTTTGAACTTTAGTTCTGTTAAATCCGAACTTTTCCTCTATTACAAATGTGCTGTAAGCAGAAAAAGGAATTTTTAATATTGCCATAGTCAAAAGCAGAATACCTGCAAAAATAAGACCCGTAACAACTTCGCCGTAACCAAAAGAACGCGCGATAGTATCGACAATATTAAATCCGCCTTTTACTATAAAAACTATCTGCAGCCCAAGAAAAAAAGTGGCGTAATTTATTGAAAACTTTGTCCTGGCCATGAGATAAGCCTGCGCTTGTGCGTACTTTTCCATGTCATAATATCCTTCAAACTCTTTCGGAATATCATTTGAAATATTTTTAACGTTAAGATAATCGGCAACCGTTTCAACAAGGTAAACAATAATCAGGAAAGATACTATTAATAATGCGTATACGTTCATTTATGCACCCCTTTTAACGGCAAAGTTAAAAGTTCAGAGTTCAAAGTTCAAATGTCGTGTTTCGGCTTTGCCGAAACCTATAATAGGTTTTCGCTTCGCGAAAACTCCTGATTTGAACTCTGAACTTTGCACTCTGAACTTTGTCTTTATAAGTTTCTGAATTTAAAAAACACCGCGCCTAACGGCGGTATGGTTATATCAAGGCTGTACGGTCTGCCGTGAGCGCCCCAGTCAATAGTTTCTTTAAAGCCCATATTTCCAAGCCCGCTTCCGAAATATTCGCCGGCGTCGCTGTTTAATATTTCATCCCATACTCCTCTATGGTCAACGCCTACTTTATAATTGTATTTCGGCACCGGAGTAAAATTGAACACGCAAAGTATGGTTTCTTTTGTCGAAGGAGATTTTCTTACAAACGATAAAACGCTGTTATCAGAATCATTCGCGTCTATCCACTCAAAACCTTCCCAACTGTTGTCATTGTCAAAAAACGGATAATTATCTTTATACGCATGGTTGAGATCTTTTACCCATCTCTGCAAACCCGAATGCTGCCAGAACCGGAGCACATGCCACTCAAGGCTTTCTTCATGGTTCCACTCCCTTACCTGTCCGAACTCGGCGCCCATAAACAAAAGTTTTTTTCCGGGATGCGCGTACATATACGCCAAAATAAGCCTGAGATTTGCAAATCTCTGCCATTCGTCGCCGGGCATTTTGCCTATTAAAGAACCTTTTCCCTGCGTAACTTCGTCGTGCGAAAACGGAAGAACGAAGTTCTCGCTGAAAGCGTATAAAAAACTGAACGTTAATTTGTTGTGATGGTATTTTCTGAAAACAGGGTCGACTTTCATGTAACTTAAAACGTCGTTCATCCAGCCCATGTTCCATTTGTATCCGAACCCAAGCCCTCCGAGATAAGTAGGTTTTGAAACCATCGGCCATGAAGTGGACTCTTCCGCGTATGTCTGAACGCCGTCGTAATTTTCATAAACAACGTGATTAAAACGTTTTAAAAATTCTATTGCTTCAATATTTTCTTTTCCGCCGTATTTATTGGGCAGCCATTCGCCGTCTTTTCTTGAGTAATCAAGATAAAGCATTGAAGCGACAGCGTCGACTCTGATTCCGTCTATATGGTATTTATCAAGCCAGAAAAGAGCGCTGGAGATTAAAAAGTTTTTCACTTCGTTTCTGCCGTAATTAAAAATCGCGCTTTTCCAGTCGGGATGAAATCCGAGCCTGCTGTCCGCGTGTTCATAAAGATGCGTTCCGTCAAAGAAAGAGAGTCCGTGCTGGTCATTGGGAAAATGCGAAGGCACCCAGTCTAAAATAACCGCTATGCCGGCCTGGTGGAGAGTGTCGACAAGAAACATGAAATCCTGTGGAGTCCCGAACCTGCTTGTCGGCGCGAAATATCCGAGGCTCTGATATCCCCATGACGGCCCGAAAGGATGTTCCATAACGGGCAAAAACTCAACATGGGTAAATCCCATTTCCACGCAATATTGGGCAAGCTGCGGCGCAATTTCCGTGTATGAAAGCCATCTGTTGCCGTCTTCCGGATTTCTTCTCCATGAACCGAGGTGAACTTCATATATTGATATAGGCGCTTTAATCGAACTTTTTGATTTTCTTGAAAGCATCCAGTTTGAATCGTTCCATTTGTAATCCAGACCCCATACTTTTGATCCTGTTTTTTGCGGCGTTTCCGCGTGGAACGCGTAAGGGTCGGCTTTTTCAACGCTGTAATTATTTAAGTTTGACTGAATATAATATTTATAAGTATCGCCTTCTTTCATACCGGGGATAAATCCTTCCCAAATGCCGGAAGCGTCGGTTCTTGCAAACAGATGATGCGCGTTTTTATTCCAAAAATTAAAATCGCCTATGACGGAAACCTCTCTGGCGTTCGGAGCCCAAACGCAGAAATAAACCCCGCTTACGCCGTCGTTAGAAACAATTTTTGAACCCATCTTTTCATATAATCTGAAATGACTGCCTTCGCGGAACAGATGAATATCATCTTTACTAAGCAGAGAAAATCCCTGTACATGATTGTCCATAGTTTAACCCCTTAGACAAAAAGTGAATTTTTGTATTTTTTTACCAGCATGAAGAAAATAGTTTTTATTATTGCCGCGACGGGAACCGCAAATACTATGCCCAGAAAGCCGAAAACCTGCGCTCCGGCAAGCATTGCGAAAATCATTGTGACCGGGCCCAAATCCACATTTTGCCCTACGACAAAAGGCTGCACAAGATTGTTGTCAAGAAATTGTATAACCAAAAATGCCGGAATTATTTTGATAAGAATTGTAGCGCTTTGAAACTGCACAAGAGCGACAATTGAAGCAAAGGCCAATCCTATAGCCGGCCCCATGTAAGGAATCATATTCGCTATTCCTGCCGTCACTCCTATCAGCAAAGCATAGTTTACTCCGAACGCGAGCAAAACTATGCATGAGAGCGTTCCCACAAATGTGGCTTCTATAAGCTGGCCCCTTATAAACTTTCCGAGAACGGAATCAATCTCATAAATCATCGACAGAAAAGTTTCGACATATTGGGACGGAACGAGCTCAACTATCGTTTTCACTCCTTTGCCGCCGTTGACAAGCATAAACAAAACAAGCAGGGGTATTAAAACGATAATCGAGAAAAGAGAAAATATATCCATCAGGTATTTGGGAACTTTCTGCGCTTCGGAAGTCAGAAAAGAATTAATGTTTGCAATAGCCGTTTCGGAAAGCTTGTATTCTTTTATTACCGGAAACATAGATTCCAGCTTTTCTTTCAGTTTAACCGCGAAACCGAACACATAATTATAATATATGTCCATATTCATCGTCAATTTTTCAATTTCTCCGATTAAAGCCGGTATTATCAGCCAAAGAGCTATAGTCGCGGCAACGGCAAAAATCGCGGCGAACAAAACAACCGCCACCCATCGTCTGTATCCGTAAACCTGTATTTTTGTGACAAGAGGAGATAAAAGATAACTGAAAAAAGCCGCCAAAACAAAAGGCGCCAGAATGCTTCTCGCGAAGTATAAAAACAAACACCCCGCTAGAAAAAACATTATGCCTATTATAAATACACGGTTATTTGACGCTTCTGTCATTATTTTCCTGTTTTTGTTCAGGCTGCGGCAATACCTGCTCGGAACATTTTAATCTTGTTTCAAGTATCGAAGAAATATTTTTCATTATTCTCAAACCGACTTTGGCGTTTGAGTCCGCCATATCGTCAAATTTAACTCTGTAAATAAGATATAATTCGCTGTCCTTTAAAGCGGACGCGACAGAGTCATGCCTTCTGTTTTCCAGAAGAGAGATTTCTCCGAAAAAGTCGCCTTCCCCCACTGTTTTATCGACTCTCTGATTTTTAACAAGCACTTCGCCTTTTTTGACTATATATAAAACGTTTGCTTCCTGATTCGGTTTATATATTTGCTCTCCGGTCATATAATTCTTTTTAAAAATTATAAGGGCTATCTTTGCCAAAGCTCTGTCGTTTAAATGCGAAAATATAGAAACGCCTTTCAAAAATTCAATATCGGCTTTAATAGCGTCATCGATAAAAATATAATTCAGAAGTTTCTTTATCTTGCTCATAACTTTATTCTTGTTCTTCCGTATTGACGGTGTTGTCAGCGGTATTTTCCGTCTGCTGAATTAAAGCTCCGGTGCTGTCAAACTGAAACGGTCCCCACACTTTTACGGTTCTGTCATCGCTTCCCGAAACCAAGTGTACTCCCGACTTGGAAAACACCAAATCGTTAACTCTGTCGCTGTGACCTATGAGAGAAGCTATCTGCATTCCCGTTTCTACGTTCCAAAGCTTTATGTCATTGTCATCGCTCCCGCTGGCAAGGATCAGACTGTCTCTTGAAAACGTAACGGTGTTAACTTTGCTTTTATGCCCTGTTATATGGTTTTTCATTGTAATCTTCCCGTTTGAAAAATTCCATATAATTATGTCGTTATTATCACTGCATGACGCCAAATATTTTCCGTTGGGACTGAAAGCAACGCAGTTGACTATATCATTGTGGTCTTTTGCCGTCTGAAGAAGAGTGCCTGCTTTCGACCATATCCTGACGGTTCTGTCTTCGCCGCAGCTTGCTATAAAATTTGCGTTCGGGCTAAAAACGGCCTTCCTGACTATATCCGTATGGCCGCTGAATACTCTCTGCAGCGAATATGACGGCGCAAGACTCCATAGCCTAACCGTTTTATCCGAACTTGCCGAAAGAATATTTTTTCCGTCTTTTGAGAAATCAACGCTGTTAACGTAATGGCCGTGGCCTTTCATTGTTCTGCTAAGAGTATTTGCTCTGACCGACCAAAATTTTATCGTATTATCATTTGCCGCGGAGGCAAGAATATCCCCTCCGACGCTCACTCTTACGCAGTTAATTATATCGGTATGATCTCTGAGATACACAAGACCTTCCGAATTATCCAGCCTCCATTTAATTATTCCCGTTCTGAAATCGTATCCGGCGGAATAAACATATTTTTCATCGTTTGAGAAATCAACGGTTCTCACGCTGTCCTTATGCGCCATCATGGTATGCAGAAGATAATCCTGTCCGTAAGAAACAGCGGATGTAAACATTAACAAAAATACGGGTAAAAATTTTAAGAATTTCATTTTTTTCTCCTTTTTATTATATGAGCTATTATATTATAATCTGCGTTTTTTTCCAACCGCAGACATTTTGTCTGCGACATTTTTTCAAACCTAACGCCGTCTTGAATTGGATTCTAATATGGAAATTATTTCCTTATTAGAAAATTTTTTCGCGTAGTCAATAGGCGTAAACCCCGAGGCATCGCGGATATTTTTTTTCGCTCCGTTAGCAATAAGAAATTTTACGGCTTCGGCGTTATTCATACTGACAGCCGTAATTATAGGAGCGGTTCCGTTGAAATCCTTGGCATTTATTCTGGCGCCCTTGTCTAAAACAAGTTTTGCCATGTCAAGATTACCCAATTCAATTGAAACATTTAAAGGCCTTCTTGAACGCTTTGAATTTATGTAAGCGCCTTTCGCAATAAGTTTTTCAGATACGCGCCTGTTGTTTTTGCTTATGGCTATGACTAAAGGAGTCAGTCCGTTGTTGTCTATGCAATTAACGGATTTGGGGTCATAGTTTATCATTGCATCCACAAGCGAATCATTTTCAAAAAACACAAGAAACATTAAGGCGTTAATACCGTTAACATCCTGAATAAGCGCGTCGGCTTTATTATCAAAACACAAAGCGAGCAAAGCTCCGTTATTTGCCATAGAAGCGATTAATACAGGGGCAAGTCCGTAATAATCTCTTACATTTATGTCGGCGCCTTTTGACAAAAGAAAGCTGGCCATTGAATAATCTTCATAAAGAAAAGAAACAATCAGGGGAGTTCTGCCTTTTTCATCCCTTACTTCAATATCCGCGCCGCCGGCAATAATCTTTTCAGAGGCTTTTATGTCGGACAAATACGCCGCTTCCAAAAGATTTAAAGGTTTTGCCCCGTTTTCATGAAGCATTTTCGCTATTCTCATATTTCTCGCTTTAAGCGCTATTGAAAGAGCGGTAGCTCCCTGAGAGGTTTGAGCATTAATATCTACCTGCCTTCTTAAAATTATTTCCTTTACTACATTTTCAAGGTTTTTTTCGCTGGCCATCATCAAAGCGTTTGAACCGTTGCTGAGCTTTGCCGTAGTATCCGCGCCGAACTTTATAAGGCGGACGGCGGTTTCGTCCATTTGTTTATTTATGGCAAGCATAAGCACGCTCATTCCCCTCATATAACTTTCGCTTGTGTATGCTCCGCTTTTTATTAAGGCGTCGGCAATTTCTTCGCTGCCGTTATTTACGGCCATAACAAGAGCCGTATTGCCCATAGAATCCTTTGCGTCCGGGTTTGCTCCGCGTATAAGAAGCCTGCGGACTTCGGTATAATCGTTGTCTCTGACGGCCTCTGTAAGTCTTTTGTCTAAATCTTCACCGTAAGCGAAAACAGTAAAAATCGTAAGTAAAAATACGGATAAAAAATTTTTCAATGTTTCTGCCTCACGCTCTTAATATCCGACTGCATTGTATAGCCATCTTCTTCGGTTATTACATACTGCCTTACGGCAATGCCGTTTCTGTAAACATAAAATATTTCCGCTCCGGGTATGCCGCTGAAATCGTGTATCATTCTTCTGTCGATTTTTATGATAGCTACTTTAGATTTATCCAAATCCTGAGGAATATCCCAAAATGCAAATTGGTTGAATCTGTCGTTATGCACTTCGTCCAAAACCGGCGTAACTTTTCCGCGCGCGTAATACGCTATGGCGCCGCCCCATTGGTGAGAATCGGTAACCGCATATTTCACGCCTCTTTCAGACAAGTTTTTACCCATACTCTTCCAGCCTGTAAACCAGTTTGTGGCGTCTAAGAGAGCAGCGCTTTCTGAAAACTTATAAACTGGGATTATGCCGTATGCGGCATGAAGCCCCCCGGCGACTGAAATAAATATATTTAATATTATACCAATTATAAGAATATTTTTTTTAATTTTCGAACCTAGCATATACTGCGCCGCGGCTATGGAGAACGCAAAGTACGCAAACGCAGGCCAGTTGGCTTCCGGCAGCCTTTTTAACGCGGTAAACGCAAAAAAAAGTATAATAGGCAGCGAAAATGACGCCAGAAAGACTTTTTTCGTATCTTTTGTTGTAAAATATACCGCCGCAGCAATAACGCCGGCGACAAACACAACAGGCCCGGCAATAAGCGCCTGTCCGCCTAAATATTCAAATATATAACCTAAATTAAATTTTGGATTGTGAAGACCGTGATTAAGCTGGAATATAAAAGAAATCCAGCCGTTTTGAAAGTTCCAGTAAATAACCGGAAGAAAAATAACCAGAGAAACCGCAAACATAAGATAAAAATGTTTATTCTTAAACCAGATTAATTTCCGGTCAACCAGCATATAAACAAGAAGACACGGCAAAAACAAAGCTCCGGTATATTTTGAAAGCATTGCAAGTCCGAAGAAAACGCCTGTTATATACCAATACTTCGCTTGATTTGTATCAATCAGTTTCCAAAGAAAATATACTGTAAAAGACCAAAAAAGAAAAAGCGGAGTATCCGGAGTTATTATAACGGAACCGACAAGCATTAAAGGCAGCGTATTTACAACCATAACGGAAGCTGCCGCGGCTTTTTCATCAAAAAGTTTTTTTGCGAACTTCCATATGAGACCGCTCAAAATGACGGTTGTTAATATCGATGAAAACCTTACAAAGAGTTCCGAATCTGAAAATAATGTGGTAATTTTAATAAAATAAGCGACCATCGGAGAATGGTCGTAATAGCCGGGCGCAAGATGTACCGACCAAAGCCAGTAATACGCCTCGTCGGGGTGAAGTTCTAATACCGCTGAAAGAAAAATTTTAAAAAGAACCGCGAAGCCTACAAGAAGAAAAGTATTTTTTTTATTGAATATTTTTTCCATTATTAAGTCTCCAGACAAAAAGCCAAAGAATGCAGCAGCCCAGCAATACGGGAATCACTGTTGAAGGAATTATTTTATTAAACTCCTTAGCGGGAATATACGACATATAAATGACAACAGCCGAAACTGCCATTACCGCCGCCATTACTGGAGGCGTATATTTTTTTATGTACTTAGCCGTGCTTCCAGCAAACAAAACGCTAAGAAGCGCTGCCCAAACCATTAATGATAATACTGAAATCACATCAGCATTTTTTATGTAATAGTAAAACGCCGCAAAAGGCTCAAAAACAAATCTCAGCGCGGAAGCCGACTGTTCTTCGCGGTATACAAGCACTTTAATTTCGCTTTTTTTATCCAATACGTCTTTGAGATTTTCTTCAGGCTTTGCCGAAATAACAGTCCAAACATCCGTCATATAACCCCAGCCGTGCCAATCAGTAGAACCGACCATTAACAGGTTATTTTCTTTTGAGATGTTTATTAATTGACCAAGTTTTTCTTTTGTAAGATATCTGTAACCGCAGTTGTATATTTCAAAACCGTCTATTCCCAAAGCAACAAGCTCCTGCAGGGCCGGCCTGTTCCATTTCCACCAATGAGGCATTATTACAAGCATATTGTTTTCGTGAGCTTTTTCAATAATTTCGTTGAGAGTTTTACCCGTATACTCCTCGCCGTCAAAATGTTTTCCGGAAAGCAGAAGAACCGAAACGCCGTCTTTCGTCTGCATCTGAACTCCTGGAAAAACTTTTTTATATCTTGCGCTTTCCGGAAATTTATCAAAACTTTTTGTATGGCCATGTTCGGTTATAAAAAATGAATCGTAACCCTGCATTTCGTGAAACCGCAGATTTGATACCGGTGTTGATAAAGCGTCGTGGGAATACATTGTATGCGAATGCAGGTCAACGGCAATAAATCCTTCCGGCTTATTAAGCTTCGGGCCCGGCAGAGGAACCAAAGCAACAAACAAAAAAACACTGACAAGAATCATGACGGCATAAAAAACGCTCGAAAAAGTCTGCCCTATCGTTCTTTTTCTTATCCCGCAATAAACAAAAACAGCCAAAATAACCCACCAAAACCACGATATAATCGCCGGATGGTAAAAATTTCTGTTTAAAGTAAGCGCGTAAAACGAAAAAGCGTATATGGGTTCCGTCAAAACTCTTACAAACGGCCACGAAATAAAAAAACCGTCCGCCGCTTCGGCTCCGGTTATTAAATCATATAGATGCATCGGCGCGTAAAAAATGACGCTTGCTCCCGCTATAAGGCACAAAAAAATAAGCGCCACATTCAGAACTTTAACCATATGCAGTACCGTTTATCTCTTAGAATTATCGACTGCCAGAGCAAATTTAGTAGCGCCGGCTTGTTTGGCCGTATCCATAAAACTTATAACAAAATCATACTTAACGTCTTTATCGGCTTTTATCACAACCGGTTTATTTGGCGAGGCCGCAAGAAGATTTCTTATAGTCGCTTCAACGTTTGTTTCATGAATCTGCTTGCCGTTCATGTTAATATAACCTTCTTTTGTTATCAAAACTTCGATATTCGACGTATCTTCATTATCCGTAGTCTGTGTTTTCGGCAGATTTATTTTAATACCCGGCTGCATAAGCATGGGAGTGGTTATCATAAATATGATAAGCAGCACCAAAATAACGTCCGTAAAGGGCGCTATGTTTATTTCCGCCATAACTTTATTTCTTTTTCTTCTATTTCTCTTCATCATTTGATTTTTTCCCGGATATGAAATCTTCCACCTCAGAAGCGCAGTATTCCATGTTTACTACAAAGTCATCTATGCGTTTGGTAAATAAATTGTAAGCCACAATCGCCGGTATTGCGACAAAAAGTCCGGCTGCGGTAGCAATAAGAGCTTCCGAAACGCCTCCGATAACAATTGAAATGCCTCCGGAACCCGCGCCCGATATATCATGAAACGCTCTTATAATACCTATAACGGTTCCGAACAAACCTATATAAACGGCAACGCTGCCGATTGTTCCCAAAATAGTGGTAAATCTTTCGAGTTTAACGGTTTCTATCATTATCTCTCTTTCCATTGCTTCGCTGATATTGGCGAGTTTGTCCACGCGGGCTTTTATGCCGGCTTTAGCCACCGGAGCCATGGGCGAGTTCGTATTATCGCATATTTCAATCGCGCCTTCCATATCTCCTTTTTTGAGCCTCTTCATAATTTTCGTCACAAAATCTGTTCTCGTGGCCTTTGATTTGTTCCAAAACTCAATCGCCTTAAAAATAATTACCGTGAACGACAGAATTGAAGCCGACAGCAGCACCCATAAAGCCCATCCTCCCATCTGCAGGATGTCAAAAATACTTTTTCCTTCAAACATTTTAATCCCCTTGTAACGACAATTACGAATTACTAATTACGAATTACAAATCAACAACAAAAAGCCTTTTTGTAATTCGTTATTCGTTAATTTATTTTATTATTACTGTGTCAAATTCGGCGACCATGAAGGCGTGAAAGAAGCACCCGGAATTTCGGCAAGCTTTCTCGTGCCCGAACCGTCAATAGCCATTATATAAATTTCGCTGCGTCCCGCCCTGGTGGAAGAAAATGCCACAAATCTGCCGTCAGGCGACCACGTAGGGTTTTCATTGTTTCTCTGGTTGCTTGTCAGTCTTGTAATTTTTGACGTCGGCAAATCATAAACGAACAAATCATAATTGCCTTTTTGCTGTCTCATCGTAAATACTATTTTGTCGCCTCTAGGAGACCACGCCGGCGAATCACAAAAATCGCTGGTTGTAAGACGTCTGACGTTTCCGCCCTCGATATTCATAATATAAAGCTGCGGAAAACCCGGCCTGTCCGATATAAACACAATTTCCTGCCCGTTAGGAGCAAAAGACGGGCTGGTATCAATATACGAACCGTCCGTCATTCTTCTGAGTATTTCGCCGGTTGCTTCGCTTATAAGATAAAGATTCGGATATCTTCCGCGCGAAAGGGTTAAAATTATTTTTGTCCCGTCCGGGGAAAAAGCGCCCGCGGAATTCAAACCCTGGTATTTTGATATTATCCTTCTTCTGTTGTTCTGCAAATCAATGGAAAATAAATCGGGGTTATTGTACAGATAGCTTGTATATATAATCTGATTGCCCAGCGGAGACCATCTAGGGAGAATATTAAGCTTTTTATCATGCGTAAGCCTTCTTATATTACGCCCGTCATAATCTATAATATACAATTCCTTAAAACGGGTATTATTATTTATAAAAGCCAGTTTTGAACGCGCTATCCCCTGCTCGCCCGTAAATCTGCGCACAATTTCATCGCTTACTTCATGCGCAAGCCTTCTGTAATTTACCGCTTCGTTTTTGTATGTCTGCTGCCAGATTATCTCTCTTGAGACAACGTCATAAAGTTTTACTTCAAGCGTAATTTGGTCAAGTTTCACCCTTACCGCGCCGGTGATAAGAACCGAAGCGCCTTTCTTTTCCCAAAACAGCATCCTGGCGTCAAATGGAGCGCTCCTTTCGGGATCTCCGACAATAACGTTAAAATATCTGCTTAAGATAAGGTCATTTTCAACAACTTCTTTTAAAAGCTGCGCGTACTTTATGTCGTCAGCAGCATTATTCGGCGCAGTAAAAGACTCTATCGCGATATCCGATCTTTTTCCCATAGCAGAAAGCGAAAGATAAACATCGCTTTGGGCAAAAACAGCGGATGCAAACACAGCCGATGCAAAAACCGCAAAAACTGTTCTTTTTAATAGTTTAATAACAATAAAATTCAATTTTAAACTCCGGTAGTTATAATTTAATTTCTGTATTTAAACTCAAAATAAACGCCTAATGTATCACCTGAATAACCTTCCGGCAAAGGAGCAAACGGGCTGGCCCGCTGCACTGCCCTGAGCGCGTTTTGGTCAAAACCGTCGTCGCCCGAAGAATCTTTTATCCGTAAGCCTTCTATGCTTCCGTCCCTCAATATTTTAAAGTAAACTACTGCCCTCAATCTCCCGTAGCTTTCCGACCACTGCCAGCGCCTGCCTATGCTTCTTACAATCGTATTTGTATAGTAAGCGTATTTAAAATTTGCCGTGTCAAAAGCTACTCCTTCAAACTGAGCCCCGGCAGCATTATACATGATTTCCTGAGGCGCCTGCACAGTGCTTACATTTTCAGCCGTACTTGGCGGCGCTTCAGTCTTTTTAGCTTCTTGCTGAGGCGCGGGTTTCGGAGCGGGCTTCGCGGCCGGTTTTGGCTGCGGTTTAGGCTTAGGCTTTTCTTTTGCTTTTACTATAACATCTTCTTTAGTTTTCGGCTCTTCTTTAACCGTTTCCTTAACCTCCGGCGCGGGAGGCGTTTTTTCTTCAACTTTTACGGGAGGCGGCGGATCTGCCAGCCTATGAGCCGGCGTGTAAAAAGTTACGTCTATCGGCGCGGAAATAAATAACTGTTTTGCCCTGTTGTTAACCATAACAAACAGCATCAGTAAAACAGTATGCATAAGAACCGATATTATGAAATAAATTAAAAAATCATTTTTTCTGAGCATTATTGTATATTCTGATTTTTTCTTTAGCCGTTAAAGCTTCCGAACTCTGAGGAAAATCTTTTACTATAGAGCCGAAAACATTCATAGCCTGACTTTTTTTACCTAAAAGTTCATAAGAAAGAGCTATTTTTAATCTCGCCGCTGCAACGTGTTCCGATCTCGGGTATTTCTGCTCGACTTTCTGATACTCGTCAATAGCTTCCTGCCATTTGCTTCTTGAATAAAGAGATTCTCCCATATAATAAATCGCCTGCGGAGCCAGCTCTGCGTTTGGAAATTTCTCTACAAAAGCCTGAAACCCTTTATACGCGAGCTCGTACTTTCCCATAGAATAATCACTGTAAGCGTTCTGAAATATATCGGAAGGCAAAACAGAGTCTCCTGACTCCCTGTTTTTCTTTCCCGCTATTACTTCCAAATCCTGAATTTTTTGCGTAAGCGCGGAAACTTTTCTCTGCAAATCCTGAATGGACGCGGCCAACACGTCTAAAGTTACAAATTCAGTATCGGCTTTCGCGTATAAATCCGCGTGATTACGCTGAAGCTCTCTAAACTGAATCTGCATTTGCGCCACTTCGCCTTTCAAATCTGTAATCTCCTGATTGCTTCCCGGCACGCATCCTGAAACGGCAAACGCCAAAAATATAAAAAATAAGCTTAAATACCTCATTATTAATTCTGAGCCAGAACCTTTGTTTCAGCTCTTCTGTTTTTTGCCCATGCGGCTTCATTGCTTCTCGGATCAACAGGTTTTTCTTCGCCGTAAGAAATAGTCGCGATTCTGTTTGCCGCTATGCCGAGCTGCGTGTAATATTCTTTGACCTTTACGGCCCTGCGCTGTCCTAAGGCCAAGTTATATTCAATAGTTCCTCTTTCATCCGTATGGCCTTCTACAACAACTTTAACTTTAGGATTATTTATAATATAAGCCGCGTTTTCTTTTAATATACTTAAAGCATCCTGCCCCAAATCGCTTCTGTCAAATTCGAAAAATACTGTTTTTAAGTTAGTATCTTTGTCAAAATCGCCTCTTAATGAGGGCTCATCGCCAAAATCATGCGCTTGAGATGTAGTAGTGCCGGCGCCGGATCTTAAGCCGTCGTTAATGCCTTTTTTCTTACATCCAACCGCAAACACACAAACTCCAAGCAGCAATAAAGCCAAAACTTTCTTCATGTTAATACCCCCAAACTGTTTTTTGTTATTCCTTTGGAATCTAATCTTGGATATTTTAATATTTATCAGACAAACTGTCAACAGAAAAATTCGCCCAAATATATCCTTTTGATCAGTTTTTTTGCCTCTAGAGTGTGTTAACACACTCTAAGTGCTCTTTTAAATAATGCCCCGTAAACGAACCGGAATTCTTCATTATTTCTTCAGGCGTGCCTTCAGCTATAACTTTTCCGCCTCTTTCGCCGCCTTCAGGCCCTAAATCCACTATCCAGTCGGCTGTTTTAATTACGTCTAAATTATGCTCTATGACCAAAACCGTATTTCCGGCATAAGAAAGCCTCTTTAAAACTTCCATAAGTTTGCCTACGTCGGCAAAGTGAAGGCCGGTTGTAGGCTCGTCAAGAATATAAATTGTCCTTCCTGTCGCTCTTTTTGAAAGCTCCGCGGCAAGCTTTACCCTCTGGGCTTCCCCTCCGGAAAGAGTGGTCGCGGGCTGGCCTATTCTTATGTATCCCAGACCGACATCGTCCAAAGTCGATAAAACTCTTTTCAATGACGGAATATTTTCAAAAAATTGCGCGCTTTCTTCAACGGTCATATTTAAAACTTCGTCTATATTTTTGCCTTTATATCTTATCTGCAAAGTTTCTTCGTTAAATCTCCGTCCGTCGCAAACTTCGCATTTAACATAAATATCCGGCAAAAACTGCATTTCTATTTTCAAAGTTCCGTCGCCCTGGCAGTTTTCGCATCTTCCGCCTTTAACGTTGAAAGAAAATCTTCCCGGCTGGTAACCTCTTGCTTTAGCCTCGGGCAGCTGCGCGAAAATATCTCTTATTATCGAAAAAGCGCCCGTGTATGTCACGGGATTTGAACGCGGCGTTCTTCCTATAGGCGATTGGTCGACTATAACGACTTTATCTATATTTTCAAGCCCGTGCATATCGGCAAACTTACCGGGTTTGTCTTTAGCTCCGTAAAGATTATGCGCAAGATTTTTATAAATAATTTCATGAACCAACGTTGATTTTCCGCTTCCGGAAACGCCCGTAATGCACACAAAAAGCCCGAGCGGAATATGAACGCTGACTTTTTTCAGATTAAACTGCTCCGCTCCTTCAACAACTAACCACTTATTATCTATAGGCTGTTTTCTTTTTTTAGGAAGCGGTATCTGCAAATCTCCTTTTAAATATTGCCCCGTGAGAGATTTAGGCGATTTAATAATAGCATTCACATCGCCTTCGGCGACAATATGTCCTCCGTGGACTCCGGCTCCGGGCCCCAAATCTATTATATGGTCGGCCTTTCTCATCGTATCTTCGTCATGCTCGACAACAATAAGCGTGTTTCCCAAATCGCGAAGTTTTAAAAGAGTTTCAAGAAGTTTGTTATTATCTCTCTGATGCAGCCCTATGGACGGCTCGTCAAGCACATATAAAACTCCCGTAAGGCCCGAACCTATCTGCGTCGCAAGATGAATCCTCTGGGCTTCGCCTCCGGAAAGCGTCGCGCTTTCTCTGTCAAGATTAAGATATCCCAAGCCGACATTGTTTAAAAATAAAATTCTTGCCTTTATCTCTTTTAATACGGCTTTGCTTATCATCTCGTCTTTTTTGCTGAATTTTATTTTGTTAAAAAAATCCAAAGCTTTTTCAACGGACATTCCTGAAATATCCGCGATAGTTTTATTTTCAACATAAACCGATAAAGCTTCCTTCTTAAGCCTTTTGCCTTTGCATGAAGGGCATATTTTTTTGCCCATATATTTATTAAAAATTTCTTCCCTTACGAAGTCGGATTCCGTTTCATTATAACGGCGCTGCATATTTCCGATAACGCCTTCAAATTCGCCGTCATAGCCGTAAAGTATTATTTCCTGCTGCTCTCTGGTAAGGTCTTTCCACGGCTTATTCAGCGGAATTTTATTGGCTTTTGCCACCGAACTTAAAAGATCCCAATAATATCCGCCCCATGAATTTTTCCATCTGTTTGTTCTCGTTGTAACAGGCTCCGACCAGGCGACTACAGCTCCCTGCTGAAGCGAACGCGTTTTATCCGGGACTATGAGGTTTTCGTCTATTTCAATTTTATTTCCGAGGCCGCCGCATTCCGGGCACGCGCCGTAAGGCGTGTTAAAAGAAAAAAGCCTTGGCTCTATTTCAGGAAAGCTTATTCCGCATGCAGTACAGGCGTGATGCTCGCTGAATACCGTTTCACTTTCAACCTTTCCGCTTTGATTCAAAACCGAAACTCCGACAGTACCCTTGGATTCTTTTAATGCCGTTTCAACGGAATCCGCGACTCTCAAGCGCGCATCGCCGCTGATTTTTATTCTGTCTATAACTATCTCTATTGTATGTTTTTTATATCTGTCCAAAGCTATTTTTTCATCAAGCGTATAGACTTTTCCGTCAACGCGCACTCTTGTGTAACCGCCTTTGGCAAGCCTTGCGAAAAGCTCTTCATAAGTGCCGGTTCTTCCCTTTACCAAAGGAGAAAGAATATGCGCCATACTCCCGTGCGGCACTTTCATTATTTCGTCTATTATCTGCTGCGAAGACTGCGGCTTTATTATTTTTCCGCATTTGAAACAGCGCGGAGCTCCGACGCGGGCGAACAAAAGCCTGAGGTAATCGTATATTTCCGTTACGGTTCCTACGGTAGAACGCGGATTGTGGGAAGGATTTCTTTGTTCAATTGAAATTGCCGGCGAAAGCCCTTCAATTATGTCTACATCAGGCTTTTCCATAAGCTCCAAAAACTGCCTGGCATAAGCTGACAATGATTCCACATAACGTCTTTGCCCTTCGGCATAAATCGTGTCAAAAGCAAGCGAAGACTTACCCGAACCCGAAAGCCCGGTAATGACAACGAGCTTATTTCTGGGTATATCCAAATCAATATTTTTTAAATTATGCTGTCTGGCGCCGCGTATTTTTATGATGTCCACATTAAACTCCAAAATAAAGAAGCTGGGAAGCGGAGAGGAGCTTTGGCCGTTAAAGTCCTTGCCGTTGCTCAACTTCCTATCATCCTATCTTCTGCCGTTCCGGGTACGGAGGAATTGACCACTTCTTATTCTTGCCGATTTTATAATACAACATGCACGGCAAACGCATGAAAACTGAAATGATATATTTTGTCGTCGTGTTTGTTTCCTTCTCCCCTTGCGGGAGAAGGTTAGGATGAGGGGTTGCCTCGTCTGTAATTTTTTTTCATGCGTTTGTCGTGTACAACATGCCTCACCAATTGACGCTTACATATTGAGGATAATTGTCCTCAATCCATTTTTTTACTTCGGCTTTAAAGGTTTCGGCTTCTTTTATTAGCTCTGCGACTTCGGTGGACGAAACGTTAAAAACGCCGGTATAGTCAACTTCATTTCTTTTTGCTCTGCAGGAATCAAAATATATTGCCGTTTTTTCGTACTTTTTCCCGAGTATGTCCGTTATCGCGTCAAAAACTGCAGCGTGATGGCCTGCGCCTTTTGTGTCATAACCGCTGCACAAAAGCGCTATTTTGCCTGCCTGCAGAACGGCATTATAAGCCGTCGCATACCTTCTGTCATCGGAAAGAGCTTCAATCTTTGCGTCTTTTATATCACGCTCGGCAACTTTAAGCAAATTTGAAATTTCGTCTGCGGACGTTTTGTGTTTCTTTAAACGGTTAGCCGCCAAAAGTTTTGCTAAAGTCATTTTCATTCCCCGTTAAAAAAATCTTTTTAGTCTTCATAAGTTCCGTCACAAAATGGTTAGACGTTTCAAGCTTTTGCGTAAATTCACTTTTCGTCATAAGCATATAGTTTACTTCTTTGAAATACCCGTCTTTAAGAAAACTGAAAGCCGCGGATAAATCTTTTGCGCTTATGTTTCCTATCACGAAAATATCCAAATCGCTGTCTTTATTTTCCTTTCCTGCCGCATAAGAGCCGTAAATAAAAGCAAACTCCACCGCGGCGGTATTATCTTTCAGCGCGCCTTTTATTGCGTCTTGAATATCAGGAAATTTCAGAAAAATATCTCTCATCTGTTTATATACGGCCCAGTTTTTATTTATAGAGTAATATGTGCTTTTTGAATCCGCGGATTTGTTCAGCACGCCGATTGAATCCAGCTTTTTTAGTTCCCTTTTTACTGCCGTAACAGGCTGAGATATAAGTCGCGCTATCTGCTGTTGGTAGAATTTTTCATCACTATGGAGCAAAAGCAAACGCAATAAACCAACTCTTGTTTTTGAAGAAAATAAAATTTCTAACATATTTTCACTCTCATTTAGAACACAATTTATGCACCATTGTACACAAATTGTATATTAAAAGTCAAATAGACAGCACGGCAAATTATGGTCAAGGGAATGTTGACAAAGAAGCTTGGAAGCTTGGAAGTTTGAAAAGCTTAGAAGCTGAGAGGAGCTTTGTCGTTAAAGTCCTTACCGTTGCTCAACTTCTCAGCTTCTAAACTTCCCAACTTCTGCCGTTCCTGTGTCAAGGGTGCAGTCTAGCAGCCTTCTTCCCTTATCTTTACTTTCTTTTTCATGCGTTTGTCGCGGCCTTTTTCGCTTATAATGTTTGGGTCAGCGCCGGACTTTAAAAGTATTTCCACTATTTCCTCATATCCGTTTTGCAAAGCTAATGTTAAAGTGGTATCGCCCTGACCATTTTTTATATTCGGATTTGCTCTGGATTTAAGCAACAGTTCAACTATTTCCTTATTCCCACTTCCAGAGGCTGTTGCTAATGCAGTATTACCGGATTGGTTTTTAAGATTTATGTCTGCTCCGGATTTCAGCAAAAGCTCAACTATTTCCTTATGCCCTCTTCCAGAGGCTGCTGCTAATGCAGTATAACCCCGTATCGTTTTATAATGTTTGGGTCTGCTCCGGATTTCAGCAGCAACTCAACTATTTCCTTATTCCCACTTTCAGAGGCTAATGCTAATGCAGTCTTACCGCCGTCGTAATTGCTTATAATGTTTGGGTCTGCTCCAGATTTAAGCAGAAGCTCTACTATTTCCTTATGCCCTTTTTCCGAAGCTAGCGTTAAAGCCGTATAGTAGTCCATTATATAGTAGTCTATTATATTTATATCCATCCCGCTTTCAATATAAGATTTTACCGTCTGCACATCTCCTTTCTCTACGGCTTCAAAAAAACCTTTTGACGTTTGTTCGGCAAAACTTTTGGAAAGCAAACCGCCCCCGCCCGTATAATCGTAGTTATTTCCATCCTCTTGACCACTTTCTGGATCATCTTCCCAGCATTTATTCGGATCGGCTCCGGATTTTAGCAGCAGTTCAACTATTTCCTTATTCCCGTTTCTAGAAGCAAAACCTAAAGCTGTATCACCAAAAAACTCTTCGTTAGATCCGGCTATAACATTTGGGTCGGCTCCGAATTTAAGCAACAGTTCAACTATTTCCTTATTCCCGTTGCTAGAAGCTAACGTTAAAGCGGTATCATCCGACGCATTTACTCTAAGTATATTCGGATTTGCTCCGGATTTCAGCAAAAGCTCGACTATTTCCTTATGCCCGTTTTCCGAGGCTTGTATTAATGCGGTACCGGGGTAGCTATTAGAATTTATGTCTGCTCCGGATTTAAGCAAAAGTTCAACTATTTCCTTATGCCCGCTTCCCGAGGCTGCTACTAATGCGGTACCGGAGTAGCTATTAGAATTTATGTTTTTTCCGGATTTAAAATTTATGTCTGCTCCGGATTCCAGCAAAAGTTCAACTATTTCCTTATGTCCACTTCCCGAGGCTGCTGTTAATGCGGATGTCCCGTATTTGCCTACAAGATTTATGTCTGCTCCGGATTTCAGCAGAATCTCAACTATTTCCTTATGCCCACCTCCAGATGCATACATTAAAGCTGTACCGCTATCATAACCTCCGCCAACTGTGGTTATAACATTTGGATCTGCTCCGGATTTCAGCAGAATCTCAACTATTTCCCTATGCCCACTTCTCGAGGCTATCATTAATGCAGTATCACCATTTCTACAGAGATTTATGTCTGCTCCGCTTTCAATATAAGATTTTACCGTCTGCACATCTCCTTTCTGTACGGCATCAAAAAAACCTTTTGTATCCGTTTCTCCGGCAAAACTTTTAGAAAATAAATAGCCGATAGAAATTGCAAAAATAAAAAATAAAATAATGCTTTTCTTTAACATAGCAGTTCCCCTTTATAGAAGCTCGGAGAGCTCGGAAGCTCAGCGGCTCGGCAACGACAACATCTCATCATCTATTTTAGACGCTTAGAAGCTGGGCAACGACAACGGCAACCCATCAATCCTCTATTCGCTTCAGTTTTTAGATTCCGGTGCGCTCATATCTCGCGCCCATTCGTGGCTCGTGCTTATTCGTCGCACACTCACCCGCAAGGGGAGAAGAAAAAAAACTGTCAATGGAACATTGAATACAAAATTTCTGGTCATTTTAATTTTTCATTGTTACTTGCCGTTATGTATTAAAAACAATTAACAATTAAGACCTAATTCTTTATGGAAATATTGAAGAGTTGAAAATTTATAAGCCGTAGGCATATTTTTCACTTCCCTTTTTACTATTGAACAATAATTATTAAAAAACTTTTTAAACCCTTTTAATATAAGATGTTCTTTGCCGAATATGGCCGTTTTTTCTTTCGGGTCATTAAAAATAGGTCTTTTAGCGTCTATATATTCCCGCTTTGTAATTATTATAGCTTTCGTGTAGTCAAGCCCGCGTCTTTCTTTTTTCTGAAGAGAGGAATTAAAAACTTCCCCTGTAATATAAGAAAAATTATGACGTATATTTGATTTAAAAGGTATTCCAAATGTTTGCCCTTCTATCGTTAAAAGAAACAGCATATACGGGCGATCTTTTTTCGTCAAAATCTCAGGAAATTTATTTTGAGGGAAATCATTATAAAAACTTTGCGAGAGTAAAATAAGCTCTATTTTCGAGTTATACATACATATCCTTACAAAACAAAACTCCTCTTCTGTGACGCAGAGAGGAGTTTTTCTTCAATTCTTGAGCTCATTTGTTTTTTTAACCTCGGGGGGAGCCCTCCTACGAGTATCTTCCATTTGAGCTTTTTTTATTTTACCCTCGTGGCTTAGCTCTCCCACGAGTATCTTCACTGCAGTCATATTATACCACATAATCCCTATTTGTCAATATTTATATCAGGTAAAAGGGGAAGGGGACGTAGCAACTTAGGGTGTGTCGACATATATAACAAAAGCTAAACTTTTCCCGTCACTTATTACTCCCTGCGACAATTTTTTGCCAAATTGCGCGGGTATATTCCATTTCAAACCCCTTAGCGATGTAAATTATGGATTGCAAAAATACGTATATTTTGCAATGTTCAATTTGCATATTAGCAATAATTGCAATTTACCCAATATTATTACAAGGTTTTCTCGAAAAACCTCGCGTTTGCGGGCAGAGCGAGCCTGTCCTCGAATGTCTCAATCGGTGAACCCGCAATCTATGATTTACGGCAAGATTGCGGCTCGGCGGCCGCAATGACGACATAGAAAACACAGATTTTAGAGATGTCAAGCGCGAATTGTGCGCTAAGAAAGAAGCTTGGAGAGCTTAGAAGCTTATAGGAGCTTTGGCAGTTTTATTTTTGTCGTTGTTGTCTTTGCCAAACTTCCAAGCTTCCAAACTTCTTATCTTCTGTCGTTTTACTCAGCTTCTGCCGTTCTTATAATCGTATCTTTTGCTTCCGGAAGCGTAAAAGGATAGTCGATATTATAATGCAGACCGCGGCTTTCTTTTCTCAGACACGCGGAGCGCGCGATCATTTTTGAAATAAACGCGATATTTCTGACTTCTATTCTGTCAACCGTAAAAGGCAGACTCCAGAAATACTGGTCAATTTCTTCTTCCAGAAGATCAATTCTTTTTTCGGCTTTTAAAAGCCTTTCGTCGGATCTTGAAATGCCCAGATAGTTCCAGTTCAGCCTTCTTATCTCGTTCCAATCCTGCACAAAAACGGTTGACTCTCCCGACGCGGACTGCGAATTCTTTATCTGTTTCGGATTAATATCGGCATATTTTTTGCTTATGAGCGCCGTTGAATCGCTGTAAGCCCTGTGGGCGTAAACCAAACCTTCAAGAAGCGAGTTTGAAGCAAGTCTGTTCGCGCCGTGCAGGCCCGTACACGAGGTTTCGCCTATGGCGTAAAGATTTCTTATCGTTGTTTTTCCGTTTTCGTCAACCAAAACGCCGCCGCAAAAATAATGCGCCGCCGGAACGACGGGTATCATGTCTTTTGAAATATCTATGCCGTATCCCAGGCATGTCGCGTAAATATTAGGAAATCTTTTTATAAGGTAATCTCTGTCTTTTGCGGTAATGTCCAGATACACAAAACTGTCGCCGCTCGCTTTTAGCTCGCTGTCTATGGCTCTTGCGACAATATCTCTGGGGGCAAGTTCTTTAAGCGGATGATGCTTTTCCATAAAAGCTTCGCCGTTTTTAAGCCTTAAAATTCCGCCTTCGCCTCTGACCGCTTCTGAAATTAAAAACGATTTTGCGTCGGGATTAAACAGACATGTCGGATGAAACTGCACAAACTCCATATTCGCTATGTCGGCTCCGGCCCTGTAAGCCATTGCTATTCCGTCGCCTGTGGCAATATCGGGATTTGAAGTGTACAAATATGCTTTCCCGGCTCCGCCGCTCGCTAAAACAGTTACTTTGGCTTCAAAAATCTCAACGTCTGATTTTTCATTTCTGAAAACATAAGCACCGCGGCAAACGCCCTTGTCGTCAAGTATCAAGTCTATGGCCGTATATTCTTCATAAACGATAATGTTCGGGTTTTTGGCAATATTTTCTATCAGAGCTCTTTCTATTTCATTACCTGTGCTGTCGCCGGCGTGGAGAATTCTCCTTTTGCTGTGGCCGCCTTCAAGCCCGAGTTCAAATTCCGAATCGGAGTAACTTTTTTTTGAAAACTTTACTCCCATTTTTATGAGTTCATCTATCCTGTCAGGCCCTTCTCTGACAACCATATCAACTATTTTTTTGCTGCAAAGACCGGCTCCGGCCACTATCGTGTCCTGAATGTGCTGTTCAAAAGAATCGGATTTATCCGTAACGCAGGCAACCCCGCCCTGAGCTTTTCCCGTGGCGGAGTCAAAAAGTTTTCTTTTTGTTATTAAAGCGACATTTCCGCTTTTACATGCTTTTAAAGCAAAGCTCAAACCGGCAATGCCGCTTCCTATGACCAAATAATCGGATTTAACCATTTTTACTTATCTTCGGCGGTAACTTCCGTCTTGCACCATTTTGTAACGCTTGAAAGTATATCTTTCGCCTTTTCATTATTTCCGGCGTCAATTGCTTCAACGGCTTCCTTTATTTTCCGCCTGTCTTCCAAAACGGACGCTTTCGTATTTTCTATCGCTTGTCCTATTAAAGTTGCAAGCTCTTTTGTTTCGTCTTTTTGTCTCCAATGGATTTTGATTGCGAAATTGCCCTCTGAAAGCTTTTTCATAACTTTTTCAAAGAAAAACAGCGGGCCTATAATTCTGTGAAAATAAAATATGCTCTGGATTAAAACAAAAATAACAAAAACAAATATTATCCAGAAAAATCCGCTGGTATATGCCCTTTGGAAATTTTTAACGGTACCCGCGCTCAGTTGATCCATACCCGGAGCATTCTGAAGAGAAGTTAAAAACGCGTAATAACAAAGCACCGCGCTTATAACCATGACAAGCGTGAGAATTATCAAATACTTCCATTGCACTCTGGGCTTTACTATATACTTTTTTCTCAGCATTGCGCCCCCTTTAACGACAATTAATAAATAACAAATAATAAGTAATAATTATGGTGTTTTCGCAAAAGCGAAAACTTTTAAATAGGTTTAGGCTTCGCCGAAACACAACATCTCCACTCTCAAAACTTCACACTTTATTTTACAAGCACAATATTATCAATCAGCCGGGTTTTGCCTATCCGCACGGCAACCGCTAAAACAGCTTTTTTTGTATTAATATTTATCGGCGATAAATTATTATAATCGCGCATTTCAACGTAATCTATTTTACTTTCAGGCAAAGATTCAAGCCTTGCGCGCGTTTTTTTTACAATCTGCAAAGCGTTTTTATTTTTAAAATCGGTTTTAGCTTCTTTAAGTATTTTTGAAATTTCAGCGGCGGATTTTTTTTCATTCTCTCCGAGATAAGAATTTCTGCTCGACATTGCCAATCCGTTTTTTTCTCTGACTGTCGGGCACGGAATAATTTTCGTCCTGAAGTTCAAATCTTTAGCCGTCTTTTCAATTATTCTAAGCTGCTGGAAATCTTTAATTCCGAAATAAGCCCTTTCTGCAAAAGTTATGTTAAAAAGTTTCGCGACTACGGTGGCTACTCCTCGGAAATGGCCTTTTCTGTATTCGCCGCAAAGAACATCCTGCATATCTTTTACTTCTATAAATGTTTTGTGCCCTTCGGGAAACATATCCGCGGTTGAAGGAACAAAAACATAATCAACATGATTTTTCCTGCAAACCGCAATATCCTGCTCAAAAGGTCTCGGATATTTTAAATAATCTTCATTCGGGCCGAACTGCGTAGGATTAACAAAAATTGAAACAATAGTTATGTCATCCTGCTTTACGGATTTAGCTATCAAAGAAACATGCCCCTCATGCAAAGCGCCCATCGTCGGAACAAGCCCGACTTCTTCCCCGTCTTTAAAAAGTTTCAAAGCAATTCGCTGCATCTCGGAAGCTTTCTTGATGATTTTCATTTATACGTATTCTCTTCCTGAGGAAATTTGCCGTCCCTGACTTCATTTATATAATCTTTAACGGCGTCTTTTATCGTTTCGCCGACATTAGCGTATCTTTTTACAAATTTCGGGGTAAAGTCCGTAAACATGCCAAGCATATCGTCAATTACCAAGACCTGACCGTCGCAATACTTTCCCGCTCCGATTCCGATTACAGGTATTTTTAACGTTTCGGCGGCCTTTTTTGCAAGCTCTTCCGGAATCGCTTCCAGCACTATCGCAAAAACTCCGGCTTCTTCCAAAGCTTTTGCGTCTTCAATAAGTTTTTTTTGCGCGGCTTCTTCCCTTGCCTGCACTTTAAATCCGCCAAACTTATTTATCGCCTGAGGCGTGAGCCCCAAATGCCCCATAACCGGTATTTTAGCGTCCAATATGGCTTTAACTTTGTCTGCTATTTCAATTCCGCCTTCAACTTTAACGGCTTCCGCTCCGCCTTCTTTTATAATACGCGCGGCATTATAAACCGCGTCCCGAATGCTTACCTCATAAGACATAAAAGGCATATCCGTAACAAGAAACGCTCCGGAATTGCCGCGTTTTACGGATTTTGTATGATAAATCATATCATCAACAGTAACGGGTATAGTATTTTCATACCCAAGCTTAACATTGCCTAAAGAATCGCCTACAAGAATGATGTCTATATCCTGCGAAGATATAAGCTTTGCCATCGCATAATCGTAGCACGTAAGCATTGCTATTTTCTGCCCGTCCAGCTTCATTTTTATTATTGACGTAACAGTCTTTTTCATACGTTTATAATTCTAACCTTTTGATTTTTAAGTGTCAATCTGTTTTTTTTCAAAATCGCATTGATTTTTCTATTTAAAACCGGATGAACAAAATCCGCGGCGATTTCATTAAGAGGATATAATACAAAAAGCCTGTTTTGAATTTCTTTGTGAGGCAAAATCAAATCAGAGTCAAGCCTTGCCGCAAAACTGTCTTTTCCGATAATTTTATTTCCGAAAAACAGTATGTCTATGTCTATGAGGCGAGGCCCCCAGCGTTTAGCGTTCTTACTTTTTTTTCTCCCCAGCAAAAATTCGCCGTGCTTAATCAGCGCAAGCAGTCCGTACGGAGAAATCTGCGTCCCGGCCTCAACGGCTATATTATAAAAATCCCTCTGTTTCGGTCCGACAGCGGAAGTTTCATAAAAAGACGAAATTTTCTTAATTTCCACAAAACCGCTGCTTTGCAAAAAAGACAAAGCGGACAGAATATTTTCAGCCCTGTCTCCGATATTTGACCCTAAACTCAAATAAATTTTATTTTTCATTTGTTTAATTATACAAAATTTACGTAAATAAAAGTAAATCCCGGCAAGGCGAATACTTCCGGCCTGCCGGGATTTTTTGAAAGTACGGATTATTTTTAAGCCGATGCCAAAATTGCCAGAGTTCCGGCGCGTTTATCCGTGACAACTATTTTTTCCACATTGCCGGCTTCTTTATTGTAAGCTGCCAATAAATCTAATAAGTAGGTAAGCGCTATCGGTTTATTTTCAGGCGAAACCTTTCCGCTTTCTATAATCCATGCAAGAGTATTGATTGCTTCACGGAGCTCTTCAGGCTTAGGCCCTTTATTATTTTGAAATATAAGCCTTCCAACTTTTGCAAGATTTTCATCAATTTCCGTATCCTTATTTCTTATTTCTTTAGCCAACAATCCTCTTGCATTTGGAATGGAAGTATCTGTAGTTAACTTATACATTCTTGCTTCAACCAAAGCAGACCTGTAAATATCTGCGTCAGTTTTTATCTTAAACTTTAACCCTTTCGCATGCCTGTCATACTCTATTCTTTCAAGCATTCCCTGCAAATAGCCTATTACTTCTGCAAATAATAATTTTTCGTCATCCAGGGAAAGCTCCTTACTCGCTTCAAGCATAAATGATTTGGATTTGTTAGTAGGCACTAACGCACTCAGATCTCTAGTAAACTGCTGCAAAAAATTATGTTGGTCATTATTCGATTTCACTACGCGCATGCCACGTAAAATTCCATATAACCGATTTTCAATATATGCCTCATCCACGAATGAAACAGGAATTTTCTCATTAAGGCCCGAACGTTTGCCTTCTCTATATCTTCCCTCTGGAGTCTTTTTAAGGGCGGCAACCCATTTAGCAACGATTCCAAGTATCAATGCCGTAAAATTAAAATTAATTCCCTGATTTTCAAGAAGCTCAATATCGTCAATGCTAAATCCGATTGCTTCCGCGCCGTTTTCAATTTCTTTAACCGCTGATTTCGCAAGTTCGTTTGCTTCTAATGTTTCTTTATTATACTCTCCGCTGCGCTTGAGTATTTCTATCCATTTATTATTAAAATCCGTAAAGCCGTTACTTTTAAATTCATCCGTATAATGAGAAGTTTTTACAGCCAGCAAACCGTCTGCATTTTCTCCTTTTACGGCAGAAAGCAGTCCTTTTACTGCGTCGGACTTCGTTATTTCCGATATATCATCTTTATTAAACGAGTCAAAATCAAAAATCATTCCGTCAATACCGCGTCCGCTTTTATCTCTTAAAGCTTTTATGCTGCCTGTGTTATTGCCTAAATCAATAAACATTTGACTTGCTTCTTGGACGGTAGATGTTTTGAATTCAAGTATTACGCTTATATCCATTTTATGCGCTTCCGCAATAAATTTACGAATAGCTTGAGCATTATCTTTAAAACCGGAATAATTCAACCTTATAATAGCCGTATTTGACCCTACTTTATCTATTTTTCCTAAAACTTTTGTATCTGTAATTCTGGAAACATCGGCTATTGTAAAAGTTCTGGGCTGATTACGCATATCGTTGCCTTCTTTCTTTATCTTTCTTTCTTGCCCTAATTGTTTAATTTTATCTTCTTCAGTTTTGCCGTATGTAACATTGGAATATGATTTTTTTTGCGCATCCTTATCATCTTCGGTACTGTTTGTTCTCGCGTAAACAGTAGATTCCGGAGAAAGAATCAACAAATCAGCGTAAGAAATACCGGAATCTAAATCGTTTTCAATAACCCCGACAGAACCTTCAAGAACATGCCTTACTATATGGGACAAAGCGTCATAAGAAGCATTTACTTTTTTTGCCTTGTCATCTTTATCCGCAGTATAATAATACATATTTATTGAAAAACCGGAATTATTAACAAATGAAATACTATAAATATGTCTTAATCCTGTTTGTAAAACTTCAACGTCTTCTTTCCCTTTCTTTTTCTTAAGGTGCCAACCGTTAGATTGCATTTTTTCAGATGTGTCATCAATATTCATGTCTTCCAGAGGCATAACAGCATGTACGTTTTTACCTTTTTGAGCCTTTTCAATCAAATTATTAAAAAGAGCTTGTTCGTCGGAGTACTTGCCAAGATTTATTACATCATCAAGTCCTGAAAGTTCTGGATAATTTTTAGCAATATATGTACCTTTTAATTTTATTCCCAACAGCTTGGCAATAGCTTTGAGAATATCACCTATAAATTTCGCGGTAAGGGAAATCTCAGTCTGCGCGCCTGTTTCGGCGGCAGGCTGTGCTTGAGCTGCGATTACTTTTGATTTTTCATCTTTATATTCTTTTACCAACTCAGATAGACTTCCCATCATTTTTCTAATTTCTTTTTTATGGTTGTCATTTAGCCTATTATTTTTATTATTTAATATATCATTTGTTAATACTTGTATATCTGAATTTAAAGCATCCAAAATATCGCGGCCAATTATGACATAGATGGGAGGATTAGCTAAATTAATAGCTATATTTGGCTCTGTAGAAAATATGCCAGTGGCATTTTTGGAATTGTTATAATTTGTAAAAAAATCTTTAACCTTTTGGACATATTTTTCATTGATGTCTTCAAGCGCTTTTCTTTCTGCTTCTCTTTTTGCGTGTTTTTCTTTAACATTAACGCGATATTCCGGACTTTCGTACTCACCATCTCCAACAAGACCCGCGAGAGCTCCGTGTTCGTCTATAACATTCTCTTGATCTGTTAAGTAGTGATATGCAAACCTCATAGCTGCTCCAAACGTATTTCCGGTATGATCATCAGATAAGCCAGGACATTGTTGACGTTGTTCTTCGGAGCCAAGTT
>JGI24705J35276_12238723_pt1 | contig 45356 bp, 49 predicted proteins | sample TergutNt197P4_FD_35276 | JGI IMG/M metagenome (IMG submission 35276) | reverse complement strand
AGGGACGTCCCTCTGTCTTCTTTTATGTGTGTCCCCGAATGTTCATTTTGAACTTTTTAGGCACGTCCCCCATGTTCACTTTTTCGTTTATGGAAGGATTGCTAAGTCTCCCAATGAACGTATAGTTTCTTCATCAAAATATGGACGTATTTGGTCTGCATAGCGTACAATATCACTAAAACTGCGGATATAGTACGCTCCTGCCATTGCACCTACCATAGAGGCGATTGTGTCTGTATCTCCTCCGATTGATAATGCAAGCCGAATTGCGTTTTCGAAACCAGTCGATTCCAAAAAAACAAAAATTGCCTGAGGTACACTTCCCTCACATGAAGTATCAAAAGAATAATTTTTTTGTAAATCGTCTAAACTGAAATGCAAACTATAGAAGTTTTCTTCAACATATTCTTTTATCTGTTCTTTTGACTTGTGGTTTTTTGCAAAAAATACAACAGATGCAATTGCTTGCGCTCCTCGTATTCCTTCTTCGGAATTGTGAGTAGGAATAGCAGACGCTTTAGCATCTTCTAGTACACTAGGTAATGAGACATGATAGAAACCAACAGGTGAAACCCTCATCGCACTGCCATTTGCCCAACTGTCGTTAAGGTAATATTCATCAGATAAGCCCCATTCCAATGTTTTTTTACCAAAATATTTACCATGTGTGTCGGCAAATTTCCTAATATAGTTTTTAAAAGTTTCATTACATGGTTTCCCATTCCTAAGACAATCCTGTACTGCCATAGTCAATATGGTGTCATCTGTAAAGAAACACTTTTCATTGAGTAATGGAGTATTCGGGTCTAAACACTTCATCCGAATCTCATATCGAGATGCAATATTTCCATTTTTTGCTACCTCATGTTCTGGCCGTTCATATTGAGAGCCAGCGATATCACCATAAATAGCACCAATAGCTCCGAGCATTTTTACTCCTCCTTAAATTTAAGTTTAACATATTGTTATCCCAGTGTTGCTAGAGGATAATCAAAAACTAATAATAATATTATAATATAGGCCACAATAAAAGTCAAGTAATTATGTAGAATTTGACTTTTTATATAAATTGAGGTATAATAATATTATTAAGTTGTAAACATATAAACTATTACATCGCCTATTAGGCAAAGGAGAATTACATTATGCTGACAAGAACCAATTGCAGAAATGCTATAAGTATAACTTTTGGAGCAATTATGGGTTGTTCTATTGAGAGATTCATCAATACTGGTGAAATAAGCTTTATAAGCTTGACGATTATAGCTCTTGTTGGATTCATTTTAAACATTAAGAGCATTAATGCAAAAGATGATTAGTGGTAAACAGAAAAATGAACATGGGGGGACGTGCCTAAAAAGTTCAAAATGAACATTGAGGGACACACATCAAATTTAATGTGTGTCCCTCAATGTTCATTTTTCTTGTAAATTGATTAAAAAGATTACTTTTTTTCTTTCATGAAATGTAGAACATTTTCAGAAAGGTTTTTATTTTTTTGTAACTGGTTATATAGTATGTCGTCATTAGTTTTACAACTAAACAAAAATTCTTCTAAAAGCTCGTTTGGTGTTATTTCTAAAGAATTGCATAAACAAATAAATTTAAGTAAAGAAATACTATATTTGCCTTGCTCGAGATTAGATAAATAGCGAGGAGTAATAAGCGCTCTTTCAGAGGTTTGCTCAATTACAAAACCATTTTGAAATCTGGCTTTTTTTAAAGTTTCCCCAAATTCTTTATTAAAGCTTTCTTTGTTTTCCAAAAAATATCTGTTTAATTTAATAATTTCTGTACTTGCTCTATGCATAATATCACCCCAATTTTTATTAAATAAATAGTTAATAGGAGTATAATAACATACGAATAAATGTTTGTCAATATATTTTAAAAATAAAAAACATGTTACAAAAATATTACAAAAATATTTCAGATTTATTGACTTTTGATAAAAAAACATATAATATATATATGAAAAGGTAAAAGGACACACCTCTTACGCTAATGAATGGGGACACACCTCGAGCAGAGGAATGTCCCAAAAATTGATGTTCAAATTTTAAGAATAAATCTTTCAAGGTTATGTAATTTAAGGAGGAGAAGTCATGGGAGAAGTAATAGTAATAACATCAGGAAAAGGAGGAGTTGGAAAAACAACAACAACAGCTAATTTAGGTTCAGCATTAGCATTGGCAGGAAAAAAAGTTGTTTTGGTAGACACAGATATTGGGCTTAGAAATTTAGATGTTGTTATGGGTTTGGAAAACAGAATAGTTTACGACATAGTTGATGTTATAGAAGGAAAGTGTAAAATAAGACAAGCTTTAATAAAAGATAAAAGATTTAAAGAGCTTTTCTTACTTCCGGCTGCACAAACGAAAGATAAAACAGCAATTAATGAAGAACAAATGAAAGAATTGGTAGGCAAATTTAATGAAGAATTTGACTACATATTAATAGACTGTCCGGCAGGAATTGAACAAGGTTTCAAAAACGCAATAGCTGGTGCTAATAGGGCACTGGTTGTTACAACAGCTGAAATATCTGCCATAAGAGATGCAGATAGAATAATAGGTTTACTGGAATCATCAGGTATAAAAAATCCTGAGTTAATAGTAAACAGATTAAGACCTGCAATGGTTAGAAAAGGCGAGATGATGGATGTTGACGATATAGTAGATTTATTATCTATAGACTTAATAGGAGTTGTGCCAGATGATGAAAATATTATTACTCAAACTAATAAAGGTGAACCAGTAATATCAAATAAAAAAGCACCTTCAGGAAAAGCATATATAGAAATTTCCAGAAGATTGCTAGGAGAAAATATAGAAGTTACTGTACCAGGAAAAGAAGCAGGCTTTTGGTCGAAAATTAAAAATTTATTCGCAAAAGCATAAATAGCAAAGTTGGAGGTTAGATAATGTTTGAGAATATAGGGAACTTTTTTAAGAGAATGGTAAAACCAGAACAAAAAGAAACGGGTTCAAAAGATACTGCAAAAGAAAGACTGCATTTAGTTTTAATGCAAGATAGAGCAAATGTGTCTGCAGATTTTCTTGAACTTATGAAACAAGAAATAATAGATGTAATTAAAAAATATATAATAATAGATGAAACTGCAATAGATGTAAGGCTTACAAATCAATCAAATGAAGATGGAACAAATGGAGCTCCAGCTTTGTATGCAAATATACCAATTCTTAATATAAAAAATGATATGACAACAGAAGATGAAAACAAAGAAAAAGAAGAAGTTAAACCAGAAGATAAAAAAGACAAAAAGGAAGTAAAGATAGAAGAAGATAAGAAGGATAATGAAAAGGTTAAGTCAGAAGATGAAAAGAAAGAAGAGAGCACAGAGAATAAAGTTAATGAAGAAGAAGATTTCGATTTAACTTTTGATGATTTGTTAAAAGCAGCAGAAGAGGAAAATATACAAGAAGAAAAAACAGAAGAAAATGATTCTAAGGTTCAAGTGAGCGAAGAAGAAAAAACAGAAGAGAATGATTCTAAGGTTCAAGTAAACGAAGAAGAAAAAGCGGAAGAAAGTAATACTATTTTTCAAGAGAATGAAGAAGAAAAAAATCAAGCTTGTCAAGTGGATGAGCAAGAAATAAAAGAAGAGGAAAGTGGCACGCCTTCTGGAAAAGATGAAGAAATAAAAATAGATAAAACAAAATCTAAAAGGAATAAAAAAACAAAAGAAAACTAAAATTTAAGAGGTAATAATGAATAAAAAATTACTTAAAAATACCGAATGGACAGTTTTAATTGTAAGTTTAATATTATTTTCAATAGGTTTAATAGCTTTGTTTTCGGCAACACAAAGTACCGATTATCTAGAATTCAAAAAACAATTACAATGGTTTTTAGTAAGTATTCCGTTTTTAATATTAGCTATGGTTATAGATTACAATGTTATTGTGAAATTTTCCACATTAGCATATATAATTATTATTGGACTTTTAATAGCAGTACTATTCACAGCTCCGATTGATGGAGCAACACGTTGGTTTAAAATAGGAAATTTCGGAACTTTCCAACCATCAGAACTTGCTAAAATTATAGTAGTGCTATTTTCTGCATTTATATTAAATAAGCTACAATTAAAAGGAAGAAAAGAAATAAATAAAATTTGGAAGCTGGCAATCTTTTTAATAATTGCGTGTATTCCACCAATTGCATTAATTTTACAGCAACCAGATATAGGAACAGCAATAGCTTTTATTGTAGCATTAACACTTATAATATTTGTGTCTGGTATAGATAAAAAATATATTATAATTGCAATTATATTGTTAGTGCTTTCAGGACAATTTATATATAGCCATTTACCAGATCATGCATTAAGAAGAATTGAAGTATTTTTAAATCCAAATACAGACCCAAGAGGTGATGGATACAATATTATACAATCAAAATTAGCTGTTGGTGCTGGACAAATATTTGGAATGGGATTATTTAAAGGAAACCAGACTCAACTCGGTTTTCTGCATCCTAAAACAACAGATTTTATTTTTTCTGTAATAGGAGAAGAATTAGGATTTATAATAACAGGTATTATAGTAATTTTATATATTATTTTAATTACCAAAACCATATATATAGCAAAAACTGCAAAAGACAACATAGGTTCATACATTGCAATTGGAATTGGTGGAATATTGTTTTTCCATATGGCACAAAACATAGGAATGACAATGGGACTATTGCCAATAACCGGTATACCTTTACCATTTGTTAGTTATGGAGGAAGTTCACTAATTACTAATTTTATATGTATAGGGCTGTTACTTAATATTAGTGCAAGGAGACAAAAATCAATATTCATAGAATAAGTTTCAATATAATTAGCGAATTGCGTTGTTAAATTTGATTAAATAACCTCAACGTACACAAAGTACGTTTCCGATTATTTAACCAAATTTGCCTAGCAATTCATCTAATTATATTAAAACTAAATATAGAGGAATCAAATGTACTTAAAAAAACTAAAAATAGGGAATGTAGAATTGGAAAATAATATAATTTTGGCTCCGATGGCAGGAATTACAGACCTGCCTTTTCGTATTATTTGTAAAAAGTATGGAAATCCTGGTTTGGTTTGTAATGAAATGGTAAGTAGTAAGGCAATATGTTATAAAGATACAAAAACTTTGGAGATGCTAAAATATAGTAATCAAGAAAGACCAATATCTATGCAAATATTTGGAAGTGAGCCTAATTTTATGGGAGAGGCTACAAAATATATTTGCGAATACATAGGAGAAGCTCGAGCAATAATAGATATAAATATGGGATGTCCTGCTCCTAAAGTGGTAAAAAACGGAGATGGAAGTAAACTGTTATTAGATTTAGAATTGGCAGAAGAAATTATAAAAGAAGTAGTAAAAAACTCTAGCAAGCCTGTAACTGTAAAAATCAGAAAAGGATGGGACAATAACAACATAGTAGCGGTGGATATTGCAAAAATAATAGAAAATGCAGGTGCAGATGCAATAATAGTTCATGGAAGAACAAGAGATGAGTTTTATTCAGGAAAAGTAGATTGGGATATTATAAAAGAAGTAAAACAAGCAGTAAAAATTCCAGTAATTGGAAATGGAGATATAAAAACTGAAGAAGATGCATTAAGTATATTTGAAAAAACAAATGTAGATGGAATAATGGTAGGAAGAGGAGCGTTGGGAAACCCATGGATATTCAAGCAGATAGAATATTATTTAAAGCATGGAGAAAAATTAGAAATGATTTCTAATGAAGAAAAATTTAAAGTAATAATAGAACATTTTAATTTATTGTTAGAACAAAAAGGAGAATATACAGCAACAAGAGAAATAAGAAAACACATAGCTTGGTATGTAAAAGGGCTAAAAGACGCAACTACAGTTCGAGATAAAATTAACAAAGTAGAGAGCAGAAAAGATTTTGAAATTATATTAACAGAATATTTTAAAAATGTCTAGAATAGGATTAAATAAGAATGAGTCCTAGCATATATTATATATATGTTAGGACTCATTCTTTATCTAGACTAATCATAGAAAGGATATTTTCACATTATGAAAAAAATTAAAAAACCTGTCTGCATAATTTGTCTTATAATCTTGATAATTTTTCTGAGTTTTTATTATAAAATTTCTAAAAGTGGTAATAATATAATTAACAAAAATCAAGATGAAATTATTGAATATATTTTAAATGACTTAAAGGGCTATGAAGCAACAGTAGAAATTATTGTAACAAGCAATAAAAATGAAAATATTTATCTGGTAAATCAAAGTGTAACTGAGGAGATGAGCAAACAAGAAGTGGTTAAACCAGAAGATGTTGAAGGGCTAATAATAGAATTAAATGGGAACAGTTTTAAAGTAACTAATTCAAAACTACAATTGGAAAAAATATATAATGATTATGAAATATTATTAAACAATGCACTATTTTTAAATGTCTTTATAAAAGATTACAATGAAAACATATCTAGAAATTATGAAGAAAATGGAGAAATAATTTTTGAAACAAAACTAGAAAATAATTCAAATACATATATAAAATATAAAAAGCTATATGTGGACTTGGAAACAGGCAAACCAAAAAAGTTAGAAATAAAAGATAATGCCCAAAAGAACAAGATATGCATAATATATAATGATATAGAAATCAAGTAATTTAAAATATATTAATAATTCCATTCTATATGTAAATTTAATGGGAGTGAATATTATGGTAATAAAAAGAGGAGACATGTTCTATGCGGATTTGAGTCCAGTTATAGGTTCAGAGCAAGGAGGAATAAGGCCAGTTTTAATAGTTCAAAATGACACTGGAAATAAATATAGTCCAACAGTTATAGCTGCGGCAATAACATCACAAACAGGGAAAAACAAGTTACCAACTCATATAGAAATAGGATCTGAAGAAAATGGCTTAAAGTCAGATTCGGTTGTGCTAACAGAACAAATAAGAACGATAGATAAGAGCAGACTAAAAGAGAAAATAGGCCATATAGAAGATAATACTATAATGGGTAAAGTAAATAGTGCTATAGGTATAAGTTTTGGACTGGAAGAATAATAAAATGAACATCGGAGATGGTTAAGAGCCGTCTCCGATGTTCATTTTATTAATTTTAGGACACCTGTTTCTGTTAGAGTTTCACAAAATCACAATACCGTCTGCATTCAAAATACCAACAATCTTCCTCTCTCCAACTTCATAGGGAGCTCCTACTGGAATTTCACACAATGTCATTATGTCATATTCCACTTCAACTATGAAATGTTCATCTATTACAACTGGAATACAGACATCACAAGTTTCACATGCTTCTCCCCAATATGCACAGTCATCGCAAACATTTTCATAGCCCTCTTCAATATGAGATTTATCTAAGTTCGGTTCTAATATATACCGTTTCATGATAGAATCCTCCTAAAAATTATTTTTTGGATTTATGTAACCAAGTTTAACTTTCATCATATTATCATGTTTTATGCCATTTTGCAAATTAATTTTACTTAGAAAATCAAAAAACCACTAGCCTTGATATTAGTGGATTTTCGATATTTGGAAGTCACGTCACTCATTGTGGTAGCGGGAAGTGGGCTCGAACCACCGACCTGTCGGGTATGAACCGAATGCTCTAGCCAACTGAGCTATCCCGCCATATTAAACTTAACGAATATTATTATACTAGTATTGCATGTTTTTGTCAAGAAAAATGCGATTTCACTTGACCAATTTAATGTTAAATTATACAATTAGTAAAAGGAGAAATAGTAATGGAAAAAGAGAAATTTGATTTTTACAGTAAAACAGCTATTAAATCATATAACCTAGATGAACGTATTCGTTATCAGTTAAAAATGCTAGATGGCTTAGATGCATTTACCAGAGTACATTCAGAGAATGTTGCTAATCTTACTTGTAGACTATGTGAAAAATTAAAATTACCAACAGGGTTTATAATTTATTGCACTACTTGTGCATATATACATGATGTGGGCAAATTATATATTCCACCAAGTATTTTACAAAAACCTACCATGTTAACAGATGAAGAATATGAGATAATGAAAACACATACAACTATTGGATATAAATCATGTATGGAAGATTTGAAGCTAAGACCATATGCGGCAGGTCCAATGTATCATCATGAAGCACTTGATGGGACGGGATATCCAAGTGGTCTAAAAGGCAACAAGATTCCATATGAAGGACAAATAATAAAAGTTGCAGACGAGTTTGATGCAATGGTTGCTAAACGCCAATATAAAACACATGTTGGAATTTCAGATACTTTAAGAGCTATAATTGAAGAAGTATATGGGGGCAAGCTTGACAGGCAAATAGTTAAAGTTTTATTAAAAGTTGTTATAGACGACATAGAATATGAAATAGCTGCAAGAATTGAATATGTAGATTATTTAAAAACAGAAATAAAGAGAGTTCAAGAGGCATTTAAATATTATGAAAAATGGATGGGTGCAGGTTCTGAAACTAAAAAAGAATACTACAAACAAGGTGTTGAAATGTATTTAAGAGTTCATGAAGTTGCCGAAAAGTGTCCAGAAATGCTAGCTGAATTTAAAGAAGCATATAAAGTTAGAAAAAAACATATTGATAGTTTATATGACGAAGTTTCAATAATAAAGAACCTTGTAGTTTAAGAAAAAAACAGGTGAACGTCTTCCGATGTTCACCTGTTTTTTTAATTATTTATATTAATATTGCAATCCCCAAACCACCATTTTATCTGCCTTTTTGCCACATACTGGGCAAGTATTTCCAAGATTCACCTGTTCAAATGGCATACATCTTGAATGTGCACCTGTAACTTCTTTTATTTTGTCTTCACAAGCTACATTTTCACACCACATTGTTTTTACATATCCTTGATTTTCTTTTAAGTTTTTTTCAATTTCTTCCAAAGTATGTGCGATTGTTGTTTTATTTTCTCTTGTTTTTAATGCTTCGAAAAACATATTTTTTTGTATTTCTTCCAATAAAACAAAAATCCTTTCTTCCAGTTTGTCAAGTGATACTGTTTCTTTTTCTGAAGTATCGCGTCTTACTAAAACAGCAACATTGTTTTCTATATCTTTTGGGCCAATTTCAATTCTTATTGGCACACCTCTCATTTCCCAATCGTTGAATTTAAATCCAGTAGAGTAGTTGTCTCTAGTATCTAATTTCATTCTAAATGTTTTATTTAATGTTTCAAAAATATTGGTTGCTTTTTCAATAACACCTTCTTTATGTGATGCGACTGGAACAATAACTACTTGAATAGGGGCAACTCTTGGTGGGAGCTTTAGACCCCTGTTGTCTCCATGTGCCATTATTATTGCACCAATTAATCTTGTTGTAATTCCCCAAGAAGTTTGATATGCATACTCTTCTTTACCTTCTCTGTTTTGAAACTTTATATCAAAAGGTTTACTAAAATTTTGCCCAAAATAATGTGATGTTCCAGCCTGAAGTGCTCTTCCATCATGCATTAAACATTCTACAGTATATGTTGTAACAGCACCTGCAAATTGCTCTTTTTTAGTTTTCTGACCTTTCAATACTGGAATTGCTAATAGGTTTTCTATAACATCTGCATAAATATCGAGCATTTGTAATGTTCTTTCTCTGGCTTCTTTTTCTGTTTCGTGGACTGTATGGCCTTCTTGCCACAAAAATTCTCTTGAACGCAAAAATGGCCTTGTTTCTTTTTCCCATCTTAATACATTACACCATTGATTTCCAAGTATTGGTAAATCTCGCCATGAGCTTACCCATTTTGAATACATTACAGACATATTGGTTTCTGAAGTAGGTCTTATACAAAGCCTTTCGTCAAGTTCTTCATTTCCACCTATTGTAACCCAAGCTACTTCTGGAGCAAAACCTTCTACATGGTCTGCTTCCTTATTTAACAAGCTCTCTGGAATAAGTAATGGCATATATAAATTTGTTATCTCTACTTCTTTAAATAACTTATCTGTATAATTTTGAATGTTTTCCCATATCGCATATCCATATGGCCTTATTGCAATACAGCCTTTTGTTTCTGTATAATCTGCAAGCTCAGCTTTTATAACAACATCTGTATACCACTGAGCAAAATCTTCTTCTATATTTGTAATTTCTTTTACAAATTCTTCTTTTCCCATATTATTTTTCCTCCAATCTAATCTTCTTTTTTATCTTCCTCAATTAAATTGTCCCTTTCGGGTTCTGGAGCCTCATGTGTACTTTCCACAGAAATAATATCATCTAATACAATTTGCTCATTTTCATCTAGTTTATATCTTGGTAAATTTGGTAACTCATCTAAATTAGATATACCAAACATTTTTAAAAATTCTTGTGTGACCTGGTACATTGTTGGTCTGCCTGGAGCATCCATTCTACCAGCATCTTCAATTAAGTTATATTCTAATAATTTATATATGGTTCCATCTGAATTAACCCCACGAATAGCGTCAATTTCAGGCCTTGTGATTTTTGGATTGTATGCAATTATAGATAATGTTTCAAGTGCAGCATTTGAAATAGCTGGCTTCGACCTATTATCAAACAATGGATGAATATACTCATAATACTCTTTTTTTGTACACATTTGATATCCATTTTCTACTTTAATAATCTCTAAACCGCTATTTCGTTCTTCATATTTCATTTTTATGTTTTGAATAATCTTGTCAATGTCTTCTGCGCCAAGCTCAATTAGATTTATAATCTCTTTTATATCCAAAACTCTACCTGATGCAAAAAGCATACTTTCAATTATTGCTTCTTCTTTACTAAATTCCATATTTCCCTCACTCGTATATTATTACATGAATTACAATTATTGTCAACGGACTTAGGCAATGTAGATGAATAAAATATAATTTTTGGAGAATTTGACACATTATGTAAATTGTGGTATAATAATATGGACATTTAATGTAGCAAGGTGAGTAAAGCTAAGTATTTTAGCTTTACCTAACAAAAATTTACTAAACAATGGAGAATCAAAATGAATAAAAGAAGCACAGGTCAGATCGAAAAGGACGTAAGGAAGGTAACTAAATTGATTCGGGAGGGATGTACCGAAGATGAGATTATAGAACAACTAGGATTAACCAAATCACAGTTTGAAATTACTCTCAAGTACGGATTCCGACCCAAAGAGGCGAGAAATGCAAGAAGAATACTTCGTGTAGCCAAAGAGAGAAGGGAATCTCAGGGAGTTACCGAAGCAAATCAGGAACCTCAGGGAGAAAATGAAACTCCGGAAAAAATAGAAAAAGAGATACCTGATCTGTCAGTTCAAACGGACGGCAATATTCAGTCAGTACTCATTGATACGTCGATTATAAACTCAATAGGAATAATTGATGTATTGAGGAAAATTGAAAATGCAGTATTCATTTTTCCCACAATTGTTATTGAGGAGCTAGATAGCCTTACAGGGAAACCTAGCTTTCAAGGGAAAAATGCGAGAGAACTGCTGAGCCTCGCACTGGAAGACAACAGTATGGTTCTGCCGGCTGCAAAAACGGCAAACTTAAATGGTTGGTCTGGACAGGACAAAGATAGCCTTATAATTCAGACTGCTCTGAATTTACAAAACCAGAAAATAGTCGTTTACAGCAGTGATAAAACACTGACTTTGAAGGCTAAAAGCTTAGGTATGGGCTATGTTTACGTTAAGTCTGATGCGAATCCCAGTATGCCATATGAGCATCGCTCGGTTGTTAATATGGAGTCTGTAAAGGAGGAACAGCAATTGGATGAAGGGTTGTTTAAAAGCAAAGAGGCAGTAAATCAACCCGGGATGATAGTGATTAGGAAATTTAAAAGCTTCCACTATATCCCACATTCAAATGAGTTCCCGTGTTACTTTAAATTTAGAAACGGTAAAGCATCTCTGATGAACAAACAAATCTTTATTCGGGAAGGCGATGTAATTTATAGAGTTTTCAGCGACAAAATAGAGAAGCTCATTGTGAAGCATTTGGGGAGTTCAAATTCTTACAATGTGGATATTTTGTGCAGAGGAGTATTCTCTATAGAATACGAGGAGATGGACACAGACCAGATGGCAATTTTGGCTAGCGAATTAGGCTAAGTCCAAATTAGTAAATTTTGTTGTATACAAATGGCTATTCACTTATTAGTGAGTAGCCATTTGTACGTTTATATGGAATTTATATATAGTAAATCTTTTTAAAGTCGTTGACATATGCCACAAATTTGATATAATTAACTTAGCCGTAGCATCTTTGATGCGTACGGATAAGTTATGCAGTTGCGTAGCAACTGCTGTCATTTAAACTTAGCCGTAGTATCTTTAGATATGTACGGATAAGTTATGCAGTGTCAGATGGAGGTTCAAAATGAGTGAAGATAATAAAAAAGATGAAGAATTAGAAATAGTTATAGGTGATGACTCAAACTTAAATATTTCTGAAGTTGGAGATTGTATAAATAATGTAAGACCGAAAAATTCAGAGAAAAAGAAACAGGTGGTTATTCCAAAATCAAAGAAAAGTGAGAAAAGTGAGTGAGTTGCCATCATTCACTTTTTTTGTTTTTTACTTGATAAAATGGTGAAACTAATGTAAAATAGGAAAATGGGAGTAGGAAATGTATCTTAAAAGACTAGAAATGTACGGATTTAAATCTTTTGCTGATAAAACAGCATTAGAATTCATGCCAGGTATAACAACAGTAATTGGACCAAATGGTTCTGGTAAAAGTAATATATCAGATTGCATAAGATGGGTTTTGGGTGAACAAAGCTTAAAAAATCTAAGAGGAGCAAAATCTGATGATATTATTTTTTCTGGTACGCAAAATAGAAAGTCAATTGGTTATGCAGAAGCTTCAATTATAATAGACAATTCAGATGGTAAATTGCCAATAGAATTTTCAGAAGTTATAGTTACAAGAAGAATATATAGAAGTGGAGAATCTGGGTATTATATAAATAAAGCACAATGTAGATTAAAAGATGTGTTGGAATTATTTATGGACACTGGAATCGGTAAAGACGGATATTCCATTATAGGACAAGGGAAGATAGACGAAATTCTGAGTAATAAATCAGAAGATAGAAGACATATATTTGAAGAAGCTGCCGGTATTGTAAAATACAGGTCTAGAAAAACGGAATCAGAAAAAAAATTGGAACAAACAAAACTAAACTTATTAAGAGTAAATGATATTGTTTCTGAAATTGAAAACAATATTGACCCGTTAAAACTTCAATCTGAAAAAGCTAAAACATTTTTAAAGCTAAGAGATGAGCTGAAAAATATTGAAATAGGTTTATTTTTACACAACATTAATGATTTTAAATCAAAAATAGAAGATATAAAAGAGAACACAGATATTTTTGAAACACAAAAAACAAAAGAAGAAGAGAAGTTAAACAATATTCAAAATGAAAAAGAAGAGCTAAAGAAAAACATCGACTCATTAATAGAAGAAATAGAAACTGTTCAAAACCTAGGGTTTGAAGGTAACAATAAAAAAGAACAATACAATAGCGAGATTAATGTTTGTTTAGAAAGAATTTCTAACAATAAGGAAAATTACGACAGATATGCTGTAGAAATAGAAGAAATTGAAAAGCGAAATACAGAGCTTGAAGATGAGAAAAATCAAAAACTGGAAAAGAAAACCAATCTTACACAAAATAAAGAAAAATTTGAACAAGAATTAAAATCAAAAGAAGAAGAGCTTGAAAAATATGCAAAAACATTATCGGATAAAGAAATTGAAATAGAAGAACAAAAACAAAAAGTACAAACAAATATAGATAACAAATATGAAATAATTGCAAATATAAATACAGAAAAAGCAAATTTGGAAAACTTAAATAAAACAGAAGTTACTTTGAAAAATGAAATACAAGATACGATTTCTGAGCTTGACAATACAAGAACAAAAAAAGAAGAGTTGTCGAAGTTGTTTTATGATGTTGAAAAAAACAGAAATGAACTAACAAAAAACCTAGAAGAAATTAAAGAAAGAAAAAATGAAAGCAATATTAAAATAAATAATTTTAATACTAAAATTAATGATTATCAATCTGATTATAGAATTAAAGAATCAAAACATAGATTTTTAGTTGAAACAGAAAGAGATAAAGAAGGATATGCAAGAAGCGTTAAACTGTTATTGCAAGAAACAGAAAAAGATAGTAGTTTAAAAAAGGGCATACATGGTGTTTTGGCAAACTTAATATCAGTTGAAAAAGAACATGAAATTGCAATAGAGATGACTCTGGGCTCAGCAGTACAAAACATTATAACAGATACAGAAAATGAAGCCAAAAAACTGGTAAATCATTTAAGAGAAAATAACTTGGGAAGAGTAACATTTTTGCCAATAAGCTCTGTTAAAGGACAAACGTTAGGGAAAATAAAAACAGCTGGGATAAATGGAGTAATTGGAATTGCATCTGATTTAGTAAAATATGATAAAAAATATGAGCAAATTATTTTGAGTTTGCTTGGAAAAACAGTTTTAGTAGATAACATAGAAAACGCAGTAAGTTTAGCAAAACAAAACTCATATAGCTTTAAAATAGTAACATTAAAGGGAGATATTATATATCCAACAGGAAGTATAAGCGGTGGTTCTGTAGCAAATAGAACTGTAAGCATTTTGGGCAGAGGAAAAGAGATAAAGAGTTTAGAACAGGAATTAAAAAACATACTTAAAAGCATTGAAAAATATGAAAAAGAAAAAGAAGAATATGAGCAAAGTATTTCAGAAGTGCTTAACCAATTTGAAACGAAGCAAAAAGAGCTTCAGGATGCAGAAATTATTTATGCAACTGAAAAACAAAAAATAGAAAATTTCGATTTAGAAATTGCAAAACTGGAAGCAAAACTTGCAAAATTAAGAGAAGATGTAGAAAATATTAAAATAGAAAGAGAACAAAATTCTAAAAATCAAGAAGAATTAAGCACAAAAATTACTTTAATAGAAGAAGAAAATACAGGATTAAATAAGGTAATAGAAGAGTTTACAAACACAAATAAAGACAACCAAAAATATATAGACGATTTGAATTTTGATATTACGAACTTGAAAATTTCAGTATCTTCATTTGATGAAAGTGAAACATCTATAAATGAAATTATGGATAGAATAAATCTTGAAGTTGAGAATAATATTAAAAATATAAACCAGAAGAAAGAACAAAGAGAAAAATTAACTAAAGATAATTCTGAACTAGAAAATAAAATTGAAGAGGTTAAACAAAACATAGTAACATTAGAACAGGAAATTTTAAACAGCTCTGGCAAAGTAGATTCTTTGAAAGAAGAGCGAATACAAAAAAATGAGAAATTAAACTCAGTTGAAAAAGAAATAGAAGAACAAAATTTAAAATTAGAAGATATAAAATCACAAATTGCAAAACTGGATTTGAAAAAAGCAAAAATAGAATTGGAATTAGAACAAATAATTAACAAAATGTGGGAAGAATATGAAGTAACTCCAAATTCGGTAACAGAGGTAGAGAAAATACAAAAACCACATGAAGTACAAAAACAGGTAAATAGCATTAGAAGCGAGATACGAGAGCTTGGAAGTATAAATATAGATGCTATAAAAGAATATGAGCAAACAAAACAAAGATATGACTTCTTGTGTGAGCAGAGGCTGGATTTAGAAAATTCGAGCAGTAAACTAAGAAAAGTAATTTCTGAAATGACAGACATAATGAAATCTCAATTTGCGGAACAATTTAAAATAATAAACAAAAACTTTGGAGAAGTATTTTCACAGTTATTTGGTGGGGGAAAAGCAGAAGTAAAATTAGTTGATGAAGAAAATATATTAGAATGTGGAATAGATATAGAAGTACAGCCACCAGGCAAAAAACTGCAAAACATGATGCTTTTATCTGGTGGAGAAAAAGCATTTACAGCAATAGCACTTTTATTTGCAATACTTAAAATTAATCCTGCTCCATTTTGTGTACTTGACGAAATTGAAGCTGCACTTGACGATGTGAATGTGTACAGATTTGCAGAGTATTTGAAAAAGTTTGTTAAAGACACACAATTTTTAGTAATAACACATAGAAAAGGAACAATGGAAGCGGCAGATACTGTTTATGGAATTACAATGGAAGAAAAGGGAATTAGTAAACTTCTTTCTATGAAATTAAATTAGAAAAGTATACAAAAGGGACGTGTTTTTTTGTATACTTTTGAATATATAAAGGGATGAAGATTTTTGTATACGTTGTTAGAAAAGGAGCATTAGAAAATGGGAGAGAGTATAGTCTTGTTAATAGAAGGAATCTTTGGAGCTAGTGCAGGAAAAATAATAGGAACCTTTATTATTTCATTATTGCCAGTTATAGAGCTAAGAGGAGCAATACCAGTTGCATTTGCACTTGGGTTAAACTGGCAAACTGCAATAATATGTTCAATAATAGGAAATTTATTACCGGTGCCGTTTATATTGTTGTTTTTAGATATAGTGCTTAACTTTATGAAAAAGCACAATATATTTAAAAAATTTGTTTTGTGGCTAGAAGAAAAAGCACAGAAAAATTCTCCGAAAGTAGAAAAATATGGATTTTGGGGATTAATGATATTTACTGCTATTCCACTTCCTGGAACAGGAGCTTGGACACGGGTCTTTAATAGCATCTGTAATGAAAATGAACAAAAAAAGTGCAATTATATCAATAACATTAGGGGTTATTGCTGCAGGCATAATAATAACATTAGCAACTTATGGTGTTGTAGGCAATGTAATAAAATAGTATACAAAACGTAAAGTATAACTCATCTGTAACTCACTTCGTTCGAACAGCTGAGAAAAAAACACGTCCCTTTTGTATACTTAATAGGAGGTAGAAAGATATGAAGAAGAAAATTATGGTAGTATTTATTTTCGCATTGGTGTTTATAGCGATTAATACCATTACTTCAAATGCGGGGGAACAGAGATTAAACAACATGGAATTCAACGTTAATGTTAAAGAAAATGGCGATATGTTAATTACTGAGATTTGGGATATTTACATTAACGAAACAAACACATTGTTTAAAACATTTCCATTAGATGGGAGTTATAACAGCATTACAGATGTTCAAGTAGCCGAAATAAAAAACGGTAATGAATATAATTTTTCAAAAGCAAACTCATATGAGTATCATGTTAAAAAAGATTATTTTCAAGCACTTGAAAATCCAGAACGTGAATTTGAAATAGCATGGGGAGTTGGACTCGACAACAGTAGTGCCACTAGAAAATATGTTATAACATATAATGTAAAAAACCATGTAACATTATATAATGATGGGGCAGAAATTTATTGGCAATTAATTGGTTCTAGATTTGATGTGCCAATTAGTAAAATTAAAGGTACAATAAATATACCTAATGGAATTGAAAATAAAGAAGACTTAAAAGTTTGGGCACATGGACCATTAAATGGTAGCATAAATATAGAAAATGTAGGACAGGTTAGTTTTTCAGTTGACGATTTAAGGAAGAAAGATTTTTTGGAAATAAGAATTTTAATGCCAACAAACATATTTAAAACATCTTCAAAAATAAAAAACGATAACATAGTGGAGAAAACAATAAAAGAAGAAACTGTTTGGGCAAATGAGGCAAACGAACTAAGAGAAAGGGAAGCAAAGAAACAGGGGAATATAAAAACGGTAGCAACAATAACAGCAATTGTTCTTATAATAGGAAACATTGTTTTAACATTGAAATTAACAGATAAAGTTAAACAAACAGAAAAAAAGAAACCAGAACAGGAATTAAAATATTTTAGAGATATAACAAATAAAAATTCTTCTCCTGCTCAAGTAGCATTTCTTCATTATTTTTCTAAAGGCAAAGTGATGGGGAATGTAGGGAAAGTAATTTCTGGAACAATTTTGAGTTTGACTTTAAAAAGCTGGGTTGAAATTGAAGTAGACGAAAAAAAGAAAATAACATTTAGATTTAAAGAAAACGGGAAAGAATTAACTGAATCTGAAAAGCAAGTATTGGAATTTTTAAAATCGGCAACCAAAGGCGGAGTATTAAAAATATTTAAAGGATTAATAGACAAAGAGAAAACTGAAGATAAAAATGAATTAAAACTTAAAGAACTCGAAAATTATATAAAATCAAATTATACAAGCACACATAAACTAATGGAAGAACTTTCTAAGTCGGGAGAAAAAGAAAATGTTAAATGCAAAAACTTTGATTTAGAATTAAAAAAAGAAGGAGATAAATGGGTTGGGGCGATAACTGGATATAGTATATTAGCACTTTTAGCTAGTTTTATAATAGGATTTTGTGGACTTGGTGTATTATTTTTAATATTAATCTGTACAGTTATTATAAACATTGTTATGCTTTCTATTATAGTAAGCAGAAAAAACGGATTAACCCAGAGTCGGAATAAATGAAACCGAAGAATGGAAAGGGCTAAAAAATTATATGAAAGATTTCTCTTTATTGAAAGATAAAGAAGTACCAGACTTAATATTGTGGGAACAATTTCTAATATATGCAACAGTATTTGGAATTGCAGATAAAGTAATAAAACAGCTAAAACTTCATTTTCCAGAGCTACAAGATACAGATTATATGAAGTCACATTTTGCATATATGTACTTGCTGAGCAACACAAATTTTAACTCAAGCTTTATTAATACAATAAACAGCTCAATTGGAAGTGCTACAAATTATTCTTCTGGCAGTGGAGGAGGCGGTGGATTTTCTGGAGGCGGTGGCCGGCGGTCGGAGGTGGCCGGAGGCGGAGGCGGACGCTAAGCCTAAAAAAGTACAAGCCGAAAATGGGACTGGCAGAAAAACGGAGAAAAATGGAGAAAAAGGCCAAATAAGTTAGCAATGGTATATATTACCATTGCTAATATTGTATAATATGGAATAAATATGCTAAAACTATAGAGACCAGAGGTTTTCAGATTGAAAAAAATGAGAAACTGTGGTATAATTTAAGTTACGTGACATTGCAGATACCCCTTTATAAAGGAGTGTCCATATACATTAAAAAAGGAGAGTGAATATATATTTTAAAAAATTGGGTGAAGTATTATACAAAAGAGATTACCAAAACCCTACAAATTATAATATTTATTTTAATTATAATATTTACAATATTATGTATAAAGTATAAACCTGCATATAAAGTCACAATATCAGGTGAAACGCTAGGATTTGTAACAGAAAAACAAGCAATACAAGCAAATATTAACAATTATATTAACGATAAAACAAACAATATAGCATTTCGAGAAATAGAAGAAATGCCAGAATATGAGTTTAAATTTATAAATAGAAACAAAGAAACTAAAGAAAGAGAAGTGCTTTTAGCAGTGGAAGATTCTGCAGTTACAACATATAGAACATATGCGGTAACAGTAGATGGCGAGGAATTTGCGAAAGTTGGGTCTCAAAATGAAGCTGAAACAATAATAGAAGAAGTAGAATCTAATTTATCAGAAGAAATGGAGCTAAATTTAGGAATAATAGAAGTTTTTGAAACAGATTATAATATTAACAGTGAAGAAGAGGCAAAAGACATTTTAAATGAAGTAAAACTTGCGAAAGTTAGAGTGAAAGAGGCAGAAAAGAAAGCAAAAAGTGTAGCAACTACAACAAGAGTTGGAGCTACAGGAAATATATTTGGTATGCCATTATCAATACCTGTATCTGGAGTGGTATCTTCAAGGTTTGGAAGTAGAGATTCTTCTAGAGCATCTACACATACAGGAGTAGATATAAGAGCAGGGGTGGGAACTGGAATAAGGCCAGTAGCACCAGGAACAGTAACAACTTCTGAATACAGAGGTGGATATGGAAACTTAATTATTGTAGACCATGGTAATGGAGTTGAATCATATTATGCACATTGTAACGATATGTATGTAACTGTTGGGCAATATGTTGATACAAATACAACAATAGGAGCAGTTGGCTCAACAGGAAATTCAACAGGTTCGCATTTGCATTTAGAAATAAGAATAAATGGAGCACCAGTGAACCCGCAAAATTATTTATATTAGTCTAGAGGCTAGATACTAGAAACTAGAGACTAGAGAGGTGGACGTTTTGGAATGTTTGCCTCTTTTTTCATTATAATTTACATAATATTTGACTTTCCGCTAGGAATTTGGTATAATAAGCAGGTAAGGCATTTTGCCAATATATTTTTAACAATTACAACAAGGAGAATAGGCATGAAGAATGAAGATTTTGCAAATTTTGCATTAAGCTTGGGTCGTGAAAATGTTAACGTGAATTTGAGAGTTCACAATAGCATATTAAAGCATATTAGTGGAATTGAGCCAAATGTTGAACGGACTGGCAGTGTAACAAACATAACATTTAATGTTATTCCTACTGTTGCTAAACAAAAACCCAAACTGAGGAAAAAAGCTAATCCTAAAGGAGAATTGGAAAATATTCCTAACAGAGATGGATGGGTTCGGAATTCAAACGGGAATGAATTCAAGCGTATTTCCGTCTGGGAAGACAATAAAGGCAACTTGTGGGTTGGCAATGGCGAGAAAGCTGTTAAAGTTCGTGAAGACACGGACACAAACTTGCTTGGAATAGAATTGCCTGATGGAACAGTAATAGAAAAAATTCCACAAGCACCGAAGCGGATTAAAGTTTATGGTGAAACTTTTGAGGTGTGGGAGGACTACAAAAAGTCAGAAAAATATCGTCAAGTAATTTCAGATTGTATATTGTATGTATCTCCAAATCTGTCTATGGATGGCGCTAAGTTGCAGGCAGTTAAGGCTGGTGAGAATAGGCCAATAGTAAACGAGAATTATCTTACAGCTATGGAGCTAGCGAGCAAAGTAGGTTATGGAGAATGGGAAAGCGAATTGATGCATGATGCAGAGTATTCGCTTGACTGGATTTACCAGGTCTATGTAAAAGGCGACAGGTCTGCCATGGATAATAAACATTATTTATGGTTACAGACCAAAGCAAACAACAGTTCTTTCCGCGTTCTTGCCGGGAGCATTCACGATCGCATCGGTGGGGTTGGTGCGCGCGGTTGGCATGGTTACCGTCTTTGCAACAGCACTATAACGTTTCGCTCGTCGCTTAAACGTAGCACTGACTAATACACTTAGTCTTGCGATTACAATTTGCAAAGTTTAAAAAGAAGAAAGAAGTTTCGAGAATTCGAAGCTTCTTTCTTTACTAATTTATTTCATTACACCACTTGACAAATAAACTACATGATATAATATATGGGTATGAGTAAGAATTTAAAAATAGATGTTGTAATATTTATATTATTTTTAATACCTATTGCTACAATAGTATTAAATTCGCCGGTTATAATAGGAGATGAAATTATAAATTTCCAAAGTGTAATGAAATTTGCGCAGGGGTTTGAAATTTACAAAGATTTTAATGTTTTAATAACACCTATGTTTTTTTATATTGGGAAGATATTTCTAATGCTACTTGGGAAAAATATATTGGCTTTTAGAATTTATAATATCATAATTTTCGGATTACTAATTTTTGGTTTATATAAATTGTTTGAAACATGTAAAATAAATAAGTTCAGAAGTTTTATATATACTTGTTTAATGTTTGTTTTTATAATGCCATATATAAATGTGGGAGCTAACTATAATGTGTTTGCAATATTTTTATATGTACTTGGAATTATAATGTTTATTAAAAAAAGAGAATGGAAATATAGTGAAATAATACAAGGTGTTTTAATTTATTTGATGATATTTACAAAACAAAATATAGGTCTTCTTTATGTTTTGTCAATAATAACAGTTTATTTTATAAACTATAAATCTAAAGCAGTTCTGAAACTTATTAAAATAGGGATTGTTTCTTTCGCATTGTGTGGATTAAACATTTTATATATGTTGCTAAAAGGGAATTTATATGAATTTATTGACTATGTTTTTTTAGGAATGAATAGTTTTACAAAAGACAATTTTATACTTGATGAAATGGGCAAAATACAAATAATTATAGAAATTGTATTGGCAATATTTGTATACGTAGGGACGGGGCTGCTGTCTCAGCTGTTCGAACGAAGTGAGTTACAGATGAGTTATGCAGAGCTGTATACAAAAGATGAGCAAGTAAAAAAAGGAATAGTTCCATTTGGTTACCTAATAGTTTTTTCGCTGTTTTTAAATCTAACTATGTTTCCAATTTTAAATTTATATCATGTTTCACTTGCAATAATTTTAAATGTGTTTATTATTATTTGCGAATTGGAAGTAATGTTTTGGGGGCAAAACGAGTCAGTGGGACGGGACAACCGCTTCACTTTGTATGCTTGTTGCACTATATATTTTTATAAATACATATGGAATAATTTGTGTTGTTAGGAACATAGAAAATGTTAAAATTACAGATAAAAACAGCTCATATTATTGTTCAAGTATGAGTGAAGGATTATATAAAGATTTAAATGAAATAACTGAATATATAAAAATGAAAAATGATGAAGGAATAGAAGTTTATATATTATCACAAAATGCACCGCTATATATGATAGCTTTAAAACAAAATCATGGAGAATTTGACTTGCCATTTAGAGGAAACCTGGGATATAACGGGGAAGAAAAATTAATAAACAAAATTGGTAATTTAGAAAATACACAAATTTTATTAAGCTCTAATATATATTGGCAAGAGGTAAGAGAAGTAAGAGCATATGTAATAAGCAATTTTAATAAAGTTGGGCTAATAGGGGAATATACAATATATAATAAATGAGCCACAACCTGTAAATAGATTGTAGCTCATTAATATGTGTTGTAGGCACTTGCCTATAGTAAGGCATTTTCCCAAGAAATACGAACACAAGTCTTTTCAATTGTTATGCCGTACCCACGCTCTAGAAGGTATTCTTCTACTCTATTTGTAGAAAAACAGAAACTATCAATTGTGCAGTTAAGAGAGCCGTTTTCAATAGCTTTTTCAATGCGTTTCCGAATGTACTCTATAACCTCAGTAAAGTCGTCTGCCTTTTGAGCGGGTCGTGATTTCGTAAGAGCCTGATGTGCAGTCATCAACATAGTTATTTCCTCCAAAATAGTTATTTTTAATTGTTATTCTCATGTGGCAAGAAAAAAGGAAACATAAGAATATTTAACAGCATGATTATACTATGTTTTACATAAAATGTCAAATTTGTTAAGTTGAACTATAATATTATTATATACAAAAGTTCAGCTTTTATTTTTATAAATTGTTATAAAAATATTTATTAAACAGATAATAAAGATTGAAATACAATAAGATTATATATATAATTAACTAGAAGCTAGAACCTAGATTAAGCAAGGAGGAAAAAATATTGAAAGGAACTAAAGAAAACCAAGATATAGAGAATATGATAAACGGCCTGATGGAGCGAGCTAAAAAAGCGTCAGAAGAATATAGAAAACTCGATCAGGAACAGATAGATAGAATTGTTAAAAAAATGGCTATGGCGGGTTTGGATAACCATATGAGATTAGCACGTCTTGCAGTTGATGAAACAAAAAGGGGAATTTATGAAGATAAAATAACAAAGAATATGTTTGCAACAGAGTATGTTTATCATAGCATAAAATATGCTAAAACTGTTGGGGTAATTTCAGAAAACGAAGAAGCAGGGTATTTGGAAATTGCAGAACCGATTGGGATAATAGCAGGCATTACTCCTGTTACAAATCCAACATCTACGGTTATGTTTAAATCTTTAATATCTGCAAAAACAAGAAATGTAATAGTGTTTGGTTTTCATCCGTCTGCTCAAAACTGTAGTAAAGAATCTGCAGAATGTTTAAGAAAAGCAGCAGTTTCAGAAGGTGCACCAGAAGATTGTATATTATGGATAGAACAACCATCGGTAATGGCAACCAATCTGCTAATGCATCATAAAGATGTTGATTTAATCTTGGCAACAGGTGGCTCAGCAATGGTGAAATCCGCATATTCAAGTGGGAAACCGGCACTGGGAGTAGGACCTGGCAACGTTCCTTGTTATATAAATAAGTCAGCGAAATTAAAGCGAGCAGTAACAGATTTGGTTTTGTCTAAATCTTTCGATAATGGAATGATTTGTGCATCAGAACAATCAGTAATTGTTGATGAAGAAATAACAGAAGAATTTGAAAAGCTAATGGAAGAAACAAATTGCTATTTTTTAAATGAAGAAGAAAAAGAAAAACTAAAAAATAGTATGTTTTGCATAGAAAAAGAAAATAAATTGAGCCCAACTATTGCAGGTCAAAGTGCCAGCGAAATAGCGAAGTGGGCTGGCTTTTCAGTGCCAGAAAATACAAAGGTATTGGTGGTAAGAGAACATGAGGTAGGAGAAGAGGCACCATTTTCACAAGAAAAGTTAAGCCCAGTTTTGGCATATTATATTGTAAAAAATGATAAAGAAGGAATAGAGTTGTGTGACAAATTGATTAGATATGGTGGGATGGGACATTCGGCTGTTATTCATTCTGAAGATAAAGATATAGTTTTAGAGTTTTCTAAAACAGTTCAAACAGGAAGAATTATAGTAAATTCTCCATCAACACATGGAGCAATAGGAGATATATACAATACAAACATGCCATCATTAACTTTAGGATGTGGTACGTTTGGTGGGAATTCAACAACAGCAAATGTATCGAGCGTAAATTTAGTAAATATAAAGCGAGTTGCTAAAAGGAGAGTTAATATGCAATGGTTTAAGATTCCGGAAAAAATATTTTTTGAACCTGGCGCTATACAATACCTTGAAAAAATGCCAGAAATTACAAGAGCATTTATAGTAACAGATAAATCGATGATAGAATTTGGATATGTGGATAAAATATTATATTATTTAAGAAAAAGAAGTGACTATGTACATTCAGAAATATTTTCAGATGTTACGCCAGACCCATCTTTTGATACAATTAAAAAAGGTGTTCAGGCAATGGAGAATTTTAAACCAGATGTAATTATTGCATTAGGTGGTGGAAGCCCAATAGATGCGGCAAAAGGAATGTGGCTGTTTTATGAGCATCCAGATGCAGATATAGAGGGACTTAAATTGAAATTTATGGATATAAGAAAGAGGACATATAAATTTCCAAAGCTTGGGAAGAAATGTAAAATGTTGGCTATACCAACAACATCAGGCACTGGCTCTGAGGTAACATCGTTTGCAGTTATTACAGATAAAGAAAACAATGTAAAATATCCGTTGGCAGATTATGAACTAACACCAAATGTTGCAATAGTTGATACAGATTTGGTAATGAGCTTGCCGAAAACAATAACAGCAGATACTGGTATGGATGTTTTAACACATGCTATTGAAGCATATGTTTCAGTTATGGCATCTGATTATACAGATGGGCTTTCTGAAAAAGCAATTCAATTGGTTTTTGAAAATTTGGTTAAAGCATATGAAAATGGTGAAGACCAAACGGCAAGAGAGAAAATGCATAATGCAAGTACAATTGCAGGAATGGCATTTACAAATGCATTTTTAGGATTAAACCACTCTATTGCACATAAATTAGGAGGAGAATATAATATACCGCATGGTAGAGCAAATGCGGTAATGCTACCATATGTAATAAGATATAACTCAATACATCCAACAAAATTTGTTTCGTTCCCTAAATATGAATATTATATTGCAGATAAAAAATATGCAGATATTTCGAGAAGATTATTTTTGCCAGCTTATACAAATGAAGAAGGTGTAGAATCATTAATAAGAGCAGTTAAGGAATTGCTTGAGAAATTGAATATGCCAAAATCAATAAAAGAATGTGGTGTAGATGAAAGTGACTTTTTATCGAAAATAGATATGCTTTCAGATAGAATGTTTGAAGACCAATGTACAACAGTAAATCCGAGAGTGCCACTTGTGAGTGAAATAAAACAAATATTGCTTGATGCTTACTATGGGAGGTAATATAACAATTTAATAATATTTGCGTAACATCTGTAACAATTGTTGACAAAAGGCGGAATATATAATAAAAAGAAAGTAATAATGGAAAAAATAGAATAGAATTGATAATTAATAATTAAAAATTAAAAATTAATAATTATTAATTATTAATTATCAATTATTAATTATTAATTATCAATTATTAATTATTAATTAAATAAAGGGGTGACAAAAGATGGAAGAAAATGAAGTTCAAACCGAAGAGGGACAAGCTGGTAGTGCTACTACTGGAGTTGCTAGTCCGAGCAGTCCAAATACCACTACTGGTGTTAGCGGAGCTGCAAATGCCAGTGCTAAAGGCTGGTTAACAACATTAGTGCTTTGCTGGTTTTTGGGATTTTTAGGAGTGCATCGTTTATATGCAGGTAAAATAGGGTCAGGATTTTTATTAGCATTGGAAACAATAATTGCAGTGAGCATATTGTTTATAGAATTTCAATTAGGATTAATAGCACTTGTTATAGTTGGAGGCTTTGTAGTAAACGATTTCTTGATTATATGGTTTAAGAAATTTAAAGACTGCTATGGAAAAGAAATAATAGAAGATAGAGTATAAAGTTAAAAATAAGTGAACAAATGGGAGTATGCTCCCATTTGTTCACTTTTGCTAAATTAATTTAAGGAGGAGCTTTAAATGGATGAAGAGAACTTTTCGATTGATGAAGAAGAAATAAAAAACGAAACTAAAGATACAGTAAATCAAGTAAAAGACAGTATAAAAAATTCAGATTTTAAAACAAATGTAAATGAAACAAAAGGGCTTATAAAAGATTTGATTTTAAGTCCGATAGAAGCGGTGAAAAGAGCTGCAAATGGAGAAGAAAACTTATTGCCAAAGGCTATAATTTTAATGATTGCATTTATAGTGGCATATTTGGGTTATAACATGTCAACTATCGCAACAACAGTAAAATTTAGCACTAAGATTTTCAGAATAATAATTTCTATAATATATCCAGTTTTATATGTTGCTGTTCCAGCATTTATGGTACTATTATTGAATAAGAAAAACAAAAAACCATTAATTAGAAATATATGCACAATGGTGGTGGTAAGTGTACCAGAAATTGTGGGGTATTTAGTAATAATATTAGGAACATTAATAAATGGAATAACTGTGTTAACACAGCCGGTGGCAACAGCATTAAGTGCACTTACAATTATTCTTATGTATTTTGGTATAAAAGAACTACTTGGAGAAGAAGATGAGAAAAAAGCGGTTACTAAATTTATTGTAATTAAACTAGTTACAGCATTTGTGCTATTGCTGTTGCTTAGAATAAAACCTTTTTAAAATAACGAGGTGAACAACTGGGGACGGAGAAAAGTGAACACTTTCCTCCGTCCCCAAGTGTTCACCTCGTTATTTTTGCTATTTTTTTCTTGTTTTTTAAAAAAAAGTATTATATAATAATTGGGTGTTTTAATTGGAGGAGGGATTATTATTAAAGAAAAAATATTGATGGTTTTTACAGGTGGAACAATACAGTCAGATATTAAAAATAATTCAATAGATGTATCAGACAATAATAAATATCTGTTATTAGATATGTACAACAAACAGGAAAATAAAAAAGAAATAGAGTTTGATATAATCTCACCAATTAGTATCTTGAGTGAAAATGCAACTGTAGAAGACTGGACAGCTATTGTAAACAGTATAAAAGAAAAAGAATTATTGAAATATAAAGGAATTATAATTACATATGGAACAGACACATTAGGATATTTTGCAAATGCTTTAAGCTATTTATTATACGATATAGAAATACCAGTTATGATAGTTTCAGACAATTTCGTATTAACAGATAAAAGGTCAAATGGACTTGACAACTTTTCTACAGCTGTTAATTTCATAATACAGAAAAATTATAACGGAGTTTTTGTCTCGTTTAAAAATTATAATGGACAAATATATATTCATAAAGGAACTAGAGTGAAGCAAATAGCTCAACTTGCAACTAGTGTATACAGCATATATGATGACTACTTTGCACAGGTAATAGATGGGGAGATAATAGAAAAGAAAAAAGATAATATAGAATATGTACAAGAAGGAAAATATAAATTCAACATAGGTAAAGATGTGTTATACATAAAACCAGTTGTGGGAATGAAATATAATTTCATGTTAGATGGATATAGAGCGGTATTTCATGAGTCATTTCACACAAATGCAATTCCAAAAGATGCGATTAATTTAGTTAAAGAATGTAATGAAAGAGGAATATTGTTTTTTATAGGAACAATGTTTGATGAAGGCAGAACGCTTTATAAAGAAACATCTGAGGCGGTGAAAGAAGGTGCCATTATAATACAAAACATGTCACTTGAGGCAATTATTTCAAAACTTATGATAGCTACAGGAACCTTTAATACAAATGAAGAAATAAAAGAATTTATGAGCAAAAACATTATTGGAGAATTTATAACTCTATAATGAGAACGGACATACCTCTGATAGGAATGTCCACAAAAAGAAAGGGAAAGGTTATGGAAAAGAACGAAGAAGAAATGAAAAGAGTTGCAAATTTGGCAAAACAAATTTATATGGAGCTAGAGCCAGAGGAAATCCAGCAAATAGCAACAGATTTAAAACAGGAAATATCAAATACAAAAATAATAAACGAAATAGATACAAGTAATGTAGACCCAGATGTGTCTGTATTAAATAAATGCAACAGCTTAAGAAAAGATGAAGTAATAGAATATGAGAATAAAGACGGGCTGTTATCAAATGCAAAAGAAGTAAAAGACAATATGTTTGTAATCCCAAAAATAGTTCAAAACTGAGGAGGAAATTTATGAAAACAATAGGTTTAAGAGATAATATATGTGCAAAATCAATTAAAACAACATGTGGGTCAAAAATATTAGATGGTTTTGTGTCCCCATATAATGCAACAATTGTAGACAAGTTAAACAAGGCTAACATAGAAATAAGAAAAGTTGATATTAAAGAATTTGGAATAGAAGAAGATAATTTTATAGAAGTGGCCTTTGAAGAAAAAGAAATAGAAGCTGTAATTGCAACAGATTTAGATGGAGAAATTGCAAGAAATTCTACAAATGAAAAAGTAGGAATAAAGCCAACATTTGGATTGGTTTCAAGATATGGAGTTATAACAACTTCTCCTTCACTTGAACAAGTTGGAGTAATAGGAAAAGACATACAAACTTTAGAAGAAGTATTAAATATAATAAAAGGATATGACAACAAAGACTCGGGTTCTGTAAAAGATATAGAGATTGAACAATCAAAAAACAGTGAGTTAAATATAGGGTATATTGAAGAAAACAATATAATTAATAAACTTAAAGGAAAGAAAACTAAAATAGATGTAAAAAACTTAAAATATGCAATACCTACTCATTACATTATATCTTCTGCAGAAACAAGTTCAAATTTAGCAAGATTTGATGGTATTAGGTATGGGTATAGAACAAAAAATGCCAAAACATGGAAAGAAGTATATACAAAAACCAGACAAGAAGGATTTGGCTATTCTGTTAAGAAAAAAATGATAACAGGAACATTTTTCCTAGATGTAGACAATATGCAAAATTATTATATGAAAGCACAAAAAATAAGAACACTTATAAAGCGAGAAATGGGAAAAATATTTGAACAAATAGACGTGCTTTTGGTTCCAAACAAAAAAGAATATACATGTTTAGCGAACTTAACAGGAAGGCCTGCGATTACAACAGGTGAAGCTACATTTATTGGAAAACATTTTGATGAAGAAACACTTATAAATTTAGTAAAAGGAGGTGTTAAATAGATGGGAAAAGAAGATTATGAAGTTGTTATAGGATTAGAAACACATGTGGAGCTAGGCACAAAAACTAAAATATTTTGTAATTGTTCTACTGAGTTTGGTGGAGAGCCAAATTCACATTGTTGCCCAATATGTTTAGCATTTCCAGGAGCAATGCCAGTGTTAAATGAAAAAGTAGTAGAATATGCAGTAAAAGCAGGACTTGCTACAAACTGCAAGATTCCAAGCTACACATGGCAAAACAGGAAAAATTATTTTTACCCAGATATGCCACAAGCTTATCAGGTATCTCAAACACAAGAATTTATTTGCCAAGATGGATATGTTGAAATAGATGGAGAAACAGAACAAAAAAAGATTAGAATACATGAAATACATATAGAAGCAGATGCAGGGAAACTAATACATGGAGAATATTCAGACAATAGCTTTGTTGACCTAAACAGAGCAGGAGTACCATTAATTGAAATAGTAACAGAACCTGATTTAAGAAGTGCTGAAGAGGTAGAAAACTATTTAAGGAACTTAAAAGGCATATTGGAATATATAGAAGTTTCAGATTGTAAAATGCAAGAAGGATCAATGAGAGCAGATATAAATATTTCTGTAAGAAAAAAAGGTGACAAAAAACTTGGAAATAAAATAGAAATGAAGAACATGAACTCATTTAGGTTTATAGTAAATGCAATAAACTATGAGGCCACAAGGCAAATTAATTTATTGGAAAGTGGAAAAGAAGTAGTGTCTGAAACAGTTAGATGGGACGTAGATTTAGGTCAAACAATTCCAATGAGAGAAAAAGATTCTGCAGCATATAGACCTTTTCCAGACCCAGAGCTTATGCCGATATCATTAACAGAAGAGTATTTAGAAAATATTAGAAAAAGCTTACCAGAATTACCAAAGAGCAGGAAGAAAAGGTATATGTCAGAATATGAGCTTTCAGAAAAAGCTACAAACTTTGTAACAAGTTCAAAATATTATTCTAATTTATTTGAACAAGCAGTAGAAATTTGTAAAAACCCTAAAATAGTAAGCAATATGTTAATGTCAGATATAGCAAGAATTTTAAACGAAAGAGAAGAAGAGCCAAGCGATATAAAATTTACAGGTAAAGAGCTTCGGAGAACTAATAACTTTAATAGATAAAGGGACAATCAGCTCTGCAATAGCTAAAAAAGTAATAGAAGAGCTATTTTTGGATGTTAAAATGCCAAGCAAAATAATAGAAGAAAAAGGTTGGGTTCAAATATCTGATGAGAGTGCAATTAAAGAAGTAGTGCTGAAAATTATAGAAGCAAATAAACAATCAGTTCAAGATTTTAAAGCTGGGAAAGATAAAGCATTAGGATTTTTAGTTGGACAAGCAATGAAAGAAACAAAGGGGAAAGCAAACCCTGGGTTGCTTAACAAGATGTTTTTAGAGGAATTGAAAAAGTAAGTGCCATTTGGCATTTATTTTTTTGTTGCTTTTTATTTTTAGTAATGATATATATTATTATAAGAATAAATCTAAAGGAGGATATTATTTATGAGAAGTAAAATTAAATTCGCACTTGCTATTGTAACAATTTTATGTATGCTGGCATTACCAACAGTGTTTGGAGCAGATATACCAGAGGTACTAGAAAATAGTGTAATAGAAACAGAAGAGGGATATCAAGATATAATGCCACTTGAACAAGGAATAGAAACAACATCAGAAGATACAACAACAGCACCTGAAGGCACATTACCAATTACAGATGATATGTTAAGAGGAATAACTGAAGAAAGCACATTACCAATTACAGACGACATGTTGAGAAACGCAGGGAATGACATGGGAACCGAAGAAGCTGACTCAAATATGCTTTTATATGTTGCTTGCGGAGTTGCAGTTTTAGTTGTTGCTGTTGCACTGTTCTTTGTATTTAAAAAGAAATAAACTAATATTTCAATTCATTAATGTATTTATTAAAGGCATAACCAAATATTACAGAGAAAATTGCAGATAATAAGCCAGTTCTAAATATAATTATACTTGCTTTATATAAGTCAAGTGATATGTAGAACTTATTAAATATGTATAACACAGAAGTGCCTATACAACAAATGAGAAAAGAAATCCAGGTAAAAACACCAATTAGTTTTACAATTTTTTTATCTTGGATATAGAAATTTGAATTATTCATCAAAAACCTCCTAAAGGAAAACAGTTGCTAAAGATACTACAGCTAAGTTAATTGTAGCATTTTGGAGATTTGAATTCAAATGAAATAAATGGAAAGAGTGAATATTTTTACATTCACTCTTTTTTTGATTTCTTTTTAGAAACTGTAACTGTATTTAGTTTTTTCGCTAAACTTGATTTCTTTCTAGAAGCGGTGTTAGCTTTTAGAATACCTTTTGCACAAGCTTGGTCGATTTTCTTTATCGCTAATTTAAAGTTTTCTTCTGCTTTAGATTTGTCTCCATCTGCAACTGATGTTTCAAATGTTTTAATAGCTGTTCTATATGCGGATTTTATCATATTATTTTGTAATGTTTTTTTCTCAATTACACTTACTCTTTTTATAGCTGATTTTATATTTGGCATTTTTTACCTCCCTCTTTTACTAGGGGACATTCCTCACTACATAGATATTCTTCGTAGTAAGAGGAGTGCCCCCTTTCATCTTTTCTTCAACTATCTTAACATAAAAATACCTGGAAATCAAGTGGTTTTCAGAAAAAATCCTCTTCACATAAAATTCACAAAATTGCTTTGTTTTAATATTGTAAAAAAATTGGGTTTATGATATAGTAATGGCAATAATAATAGAGGAGGTTACATATGATAGCATTGGGTTCAGACCATGGCGGTTATAACTTAAAAGAGGAAATAAAAAAATATTTAGACGAAAAAGAGATAAAATATAAAGATTGCGGGACAAGCTCTGAAGAAAGAACAGATGGACCAATATTTGCAGAAAAGGTAGTAGAATCAATTCAAAATAAAGAGTGTGACAGTGGTATTTTAATTTGTAAAACAGGATCTGCGATGGCAATGGTTGCAAATAAATTTAGAGGAATTAGATGTGCTGTATGTTATAGTGAGGATAGTGCAAAACAAGCGAAAGAACATTTAAATACAAATATAGTGGCATTGCCCGCAGAATACATAAATACGAGCAAAGCAATCGTTATAATAAGAACTTGGATAGCGTCAGAATTTTTAAACGGAAGATATTTAGATAGATTACAAATGATAGAAGAAATTGAAGATAAAAATATGAAGTAAAAAGGAAGTTTAAATATGTGGGGAGATATAGCAATAGCCTTTACAATAGCTTTTACAACGGCATTTATAGCAACACCTTATACAATTAGGTTAGCTAAAAAAATAGGAGCAGTAGATACACCAAAAGACCAAAGGCGTATTAATAAGCTTAGTATGCCAAGACTTCGGTGGACTAGCAGTAATAGCTGGCTTTATTGTGTCAATAGTTTATTTATTAATTACAATGTCGATTGAAGGAAATATAGATTTGGTCCAAGATAATTATATAATGAAATTATCTGGATTTATAATTGGTGGAATTATTATTTGTTTAATATGTTTTATAGATGATGTAAAAGGAGTACCTGCAATAGTAAAACTGATTGCACAAATTGTGGCAGCACTTGTTGTTATAAAAAGCGGAATAAGGATAGATAGCTTAGATATACCGTTTTTACATTTGCAAAATGCAAGTAATGTCTTCTACTATGTTCTTACAGTGTGCTGGATTGTAGGAATAACAAATGCGCTGAATTTAATAGACGGACTAGATGGATTGTCAACAGGGGTATCTATAATTTCATGTGTTTCATTACTTATAATATTCTCACTAAACAGCTCACCAATAATATCGATAATATTAATAACAGCATTATGTGGCTCTATGGTGGGATTTTTACCATATAACTTTAACCCAGCTAAAACATTTATTGGAGATACTGGGTCAAACTTTTTGGGATATTGTTTATCTATAATATCAATTTTAGGAATAGCTAAAACCTATACAGCAATTGTTATAATTGCACCATTAATTGTTTTTGCATTCCCAATATTTGATACTCTATTTGCAATAATTAGAAGGTTAATAACAGGTAAATCGTTAAAAGCAATAATTGAGCCAGATGCAAAACATTTACATCATAAAATGCTTCAAAAAGGGTTTACACATAAACAAGCAGTATTAATTATATATGGACTAACTGCAACTTTAGGAATGTTTACTATTATATTATTGGAAAGTGGAATATGGAAAGCATTGTCGTTTGCAATAATTATATTTATTATTATTGCAGTTGGATATAAAGAGTTATTTAGACAAAAATTATTAGATAGTGAAGAAAATACAGAAATTACAGAAAATGGAAAATAAATCTAGCACATAGAAAAAGAGAGAATAAGGGAGTGTGGAGGAGAAAAAGAGAGATAACGAAATAGCCAACGTAATGAACAACAAAATATAAAAAAATACTTGACAATATTAGACAAAATACTGTATAATTTATTATAGTATACAGTAATTCTTTATGTATACATATATTGAATAAAAAAACAAATTATTCAGTATATTTTTTTATATTAAGGAGGATATAGAGATGGAATATGTTGAATTAAATTTAAAAAATAATGTGGTAGTAAATAATGAATTAAAAGGGAGAGTTATATCCTCTGTGTCCCAGAAGAAATTTAACATAATAGAATTAACATTAAACAGATTAAAAAGACGCATAACAGAAAATGTCGAAAAAGAAAGAATAATTGAATATAAAGAAAAATACAGGGAAAAAACGTATAACTTCTTAATAAGTATATGTATTGAAGAATTTGGGTTTGAAGAATGGAGAGAAGACCTTACAAGATTTGCATTTGCAGAATATAAAGAAAATAAAGGAAATTTCTGGATAGCAATAAATGAGAAAGATGAAGTTATAGGAACAATAGGAATAAGAAATACTGAAAACGGAAATGCTGAACTAAAAGTTTTCTATTTAAATAAGGAATATAGAGGGAAAGGCGTAGCAAAAGAGTTGTTTGGCAAATGTATGAATTTTATAGAAGAAAACGGCTACAAAAAAATAGTATTATATACATGTAAAAAATTTGACAGAGCAGTAAGTTTTTATAAGAAAAATGGATTTAAAGAAGTGAAATCAATTGAAGGAAGATATATTTACGAATATATTGTAAAAGATAATTTAATAGAAATTGAGGACGAGTTTATACAAGAAGAAATATTGGAATATAATGCTGGCTAACCTTATTAGTTAGGAGGAAAAATGGAGCAAGTATATAATAAAACAAAAGATTGCTCAGGATGTAGAGCTTGCGAGAATATATGCCCCAGAAATGCAATAAAAATAATTTGTGATGAAAAAGGATTTAAATATCCAAATATAAATGAAAAAGATTGCATAAACTGTAATTCGTGCAAAAAAGTGTGTCCAATGTTATCTGAAATAGAAAAAATGGAGCAAATAAAAATATATGCAAGTAAAAATAAAAATGAAGAAATAAGAAACACGAGCTCCTCTGGAGGCGTGTTTTCAAGTTTGGCAGAATATATTATTAATCAAAATGGAGTGGTTTTTGGGGCTATATTTGATAATGAGTTTAAAGTGGTTCATGCAAAGGCGAGTAATTTGGAAGAGCTTCAGAAAATAAGAACATCCAAATATGTACAAAGTGATTTAAAAAACATTTATAAACAAGTAAAAGAAGAGTTGAAAAATGGAAAAAAAGTCTTATTTTCAGGGACACCATGCCAAGTTGCTGGAATTAAAAATTATATAGGAGAAAATGGGAATTTATACTTAATAGATATTGTTTGTCATGGGGTACCAAGCCCTAAAATATTTGAAGATTATAAAGCATATCTTGAAGAAAAATACAATTCTAAAATTGTAGATATAAACTTTAGATATAAGATAGACAACAAAATTCAGAAAATAAAAGTAGAATTTGAAAATGGAAACAGGTATATAAGCAGTTTTAATGAAAATGATTACATGTATAAATTGTTTTTAAATGATTTAATTTTAAGAGATAGCTGTTATGAATGTAAATTTAAAAACATAAATAGAGCAACAGATATTAGTTTGGCCGATTTTTGGGGAATTGAAAAAACAAACAAGAAAGATTTTGACGATCAAAAAGGAGTTTCATTAATTTTAGTAAATACTAAAAAGGGATATGAATTATTGAAGAATATAGAAAACAAATTAGATTTAAAAGAAGCGAACAGAGAAGAATGTATGCCATATAATTGTTTTGGAGCTTTAAATAGAAATAATAATATAAACATTATTTGGAAAGAATATTTTAAAAATGGATTTATATATATAGCTGAAAGGTATTGTAAATAATAAATAGGAGTAAATAGGAGTAAATAGGAGTAAATAGGAGGAAATAAATGAAAGAGATTGGAATTTGTACATTACATGGTGCAAGAAACTTTGGAGCAATTTTGCAGGCATTTGCATTACAAGAAACACTTGAAAGTATGAACTATAAAAGTAAATTTCTATTAATAGAAAATTCAAAAGAAGAGCCAACTGAAATGGTATCGACTGTACAGGAAGAGAAGTTTGAGAGCTCAAGAAAAGCATTAAATCGAAACAACATATTACACAAAGATGAGCAAGGCAAATATGATGCGATTATAGTTGGAAGTGATGAAATGTGGAATTTAGAAGAGGATTCTTTTAAACATCATAAAGAATATTTTGGATATAATCTAAATGCAGATAAAATAATAGCTTATGCACCAAGTTGCAACATAACCAAAAAAGAAAAAGTAATAGAATATTTTAAAGATGAAATTTTAGAAGAAGCAAATTTTAATAAATTTAATCATCTTTCTGCAAGAGATATGGCAACAAGAAACTTAATTAACAGCATTAGCGGTGCAGAGCCAACACTCGTATTAGACCCAACATTTTTAATAAAAGATTATAACAAATATATAAAAGAAACAACAAAAAGAGACTATATTTTAATATATGGGTACCGTTTTTCTGAAAGTGAAAAAAATAAAATAATAGAGCTATCGAAAGAAACAGGCCTGCCAATATATTCAATAGGATTTAAAATGGATTGGGCAGATGCTACTCTTGATGCAGATATATTTGAATTTTTGGGGTATATAAAAAATGCAACTTATACAATTTGTAGCTCTTTTCATGGGGTAGTGTTTTCACTAATATTTGAAAAACAGTTTGTAGCTTTTGTAAATAACAAAGCCAAAATAGAAGACATATTAAATAGATTTGACTTAAAATATAGAGATGCAAGCAATGCAGAAGAGATTGTATCTATAATACAAACACCAATAGATATAGAAAAATTGCAAAAATTAAAAAACGACAAAATAAAAATTTCTTTAGAATATTTAAAAAATGCAATAGAAAACTAGGAGGACTTTTATGAAAAAAATTTGTTTAATTATGCCAAATGTTTTTCCTGTTCCTACAACATTTAGCGGTGGAGTAGAAATACTTATGAACATTTTGCTTGATGAAAATGAAAAAGAAAAGAAAATAGACCTTATATGTGTTACTATTTATGAAGAAAAATCTTATGAGCTAAGTAAAAAATATAAAAACACTAAGTTTATACACATAAAAGATGCAGTGAGAACTTTAGACATGGAAGGAGAAACCTTAAAAGAGGTTTATAGAAAATATCTAGATAAAACATATGAAAATATAAAAGATTTAGAATTTGATTATGTGATTTTTGAAGCATCTGACCCATTAGTTTTGGAAGCGGGATATTTAATAAAGAAATTACCTAACAATACATATATTCACCATTTCCATAGTGCAGATGGAATGGATATTTTAGAAAAGGCAGATTACTTGTATAAACACTACATATGTGTTAGTAAATTTTGTATTAATAAGATGAAAACAGAGTTTCCAGAAATTAATAGCGATAAAATAAAGCTACTGTATAATAGTATTTATTTAGAAAAATTTGTTAAAAGGCTTAATGACACGGAGAAAAATGAGATAAAAAGTAAATATGGGATAACAAATGAAGATAATGTTATAACTTTTACAGGAAGAACTGTAAAGGAAAAAGGAATAGAAGAACTTATTTTAGCTTTTAAACAAATGAAGAACAGGCAAAAATGTAAATTATTAATAATTGGAAACAATACTTTCGGAACCAATATAATTACTCCTTTTGATGAAAAATTAAAAGAGATTTCAAACGAATTTCAAAACCAGATTATATTTACAGGATTTATTAAAAATGAAGACTTATATAAAATACACAATATTACAGATATTTTTGTTGTTCCAAGCCTATACGAAGAAGCTTTTGGATTGGTTTTAGTTGAAGCTATGGCAAGTGGACTTCCAATTATTACAACAAATATTGGAGGAATACCAGAAGTAGTGAATAAAGATTGTGCTTTTATTCTAGATGTATATAAGGATTTCATAAATAATTTATCTAATAAATTGGACTTTTTATTTGAAAACCCGGAAATTAGGCAAAAATTTGGGAATGAAGCCGAAATTCTCTCTAAGAAGTATAGCAGGGAAGAATATTACAATAATTTTGTTAAATTAATTGAAAGCCTTAAGGCATAACTCATCCGTAACTCACTTTGGTTCGAACGGCTGAGAAAGTTTGACAATATAGCCCCAAATGTAGTATAATAGAAGCTACGAGGGAAAATTCATGTATTACAATTGGAAAGAAAAAACTAATACAGAAGAATTGAAAATAGTATGTAATTTAATAAAAAATGGCGAAATTATTATTTTTCCTACAGAAACTGTATACGGTATAGGGGCAAACGCTCTTGACGAGGAGGCTGTAGGAAAAATATTTATTGCCAAAGGCAGACAAGCAGATAACCCGCTAATTGTACATCTGGCAGACAAAAGGAAAATTGAAGAGATAGCGGTAGTTACAAATGAAGTAGAGCAGAAACTAATAGACAGCTTTATGCCAGGACCATTTACAATTATATTAAAAAAGAAAGATGTTATACCAAATATTGTATCTGCAGGGCTAGATACAGTGGCAATAAGAATACCAGACAGTATAATAGCAAGAGGAATAATAACTTATACAGGGGTACCAATAGCTGCCCCAAGTGCAAATGTATCTGGTAAGCCTAGTGGCACAAGCATTGAAGATATAAGAAAAGAATTGGAGTCGAAAGTATCTGCAATTATAGATTCGGGTTTGTCAGAAATTGGGATAGAGTCTACAGTTGTAAAAGTTATAAACAATGTTCCTGTTATACTAAGGCCAGGAAGGGTTACACCTGAAGACATAAAAAAAGTAATTGGAAGAGTTGAAATAGACAAACGAGTATTTGAGGAAATAAAAGATAACCAGACATTAGAAAGCCCAGGAATGAAGTATAAACATTATTCACCAGAAACAAAATGCAGGCTAATTTACTGTAAAGACAAACTAGACCAGATTTTTTACATAAACAGAGAAATTAAGAAACATAAAGAAGATGTTGTGGTTTTAGGATATAAAGAGCATAGGGACAAAATCTCCATAGGAGAAGAAAGATATATCTCGTTAGGGAGTAAAAATAACTTAGAAGAAGTTGCAAAAAACATATATAAATCATTAAGGAAGGCAGATAAGTTAGGTGCTAAAATTATTTTAATAGAGGGAATTGCAAAAGAAGGTATGGGAATGGCCATAATGAACAGATTGTTAAAAACTTGTAATTATAATTATTTAGAAAAATGAGGAGTTTTTATGAAAAGGGAAATAAACTTTGGAATAGGTTTTATAACTGGCAGACCGAATGTTTGTAGAATAGTAAATAATTATTATAAATTGTTTTTAGAACAGGTAAAGTTACTAAAAAACACAAATGTAGTATTTACTATTTTTATACTATATGATTTAAGCTACCAGCATACAACAAGAACAGATTTCTATGGAATATTGCCAGAAGTATATAAAAATATGAACATAAAATACATTACACCAGAAGATATTGAGGAAGATAAGAAAAAACTTATTTCAATAAACGGGTTAACAAAAGAAGAAGCAGACTTATTAATAGGAAAAGGGTATGCGAAAGCTAGAAATGCCATATTATATTATGCGTTAAAAAGAGATATTGATTATTTATTGTTTTGGGATGATGACGAATATCCAATAGCAAATGTGAAAACTGAAAAAGAGATTTTATGGAAGAAACAATACAATATATTGGAGCATATTAAAAATATTGAAAATGTAGATATAACTTGCGGGTACAGATGTGGAATGATGAACCCTATACCATATATTGAGTATAACGAAAATGTTAAAGAAGAAGATTATAAAGCATTTATAGATGGACTTGAAAATGATGCAATATCTTGGGATAATGTACAAAAAAATCATAAAAATAAAACATGTATATCTTATGCAGACCTAGAGATTGCAGAAGGAAAAAAGGGAATAGAGATTATACATAAAATAAATGATGGTGGGGTTTTATATGGCTCTGGAATGTGTATAAATTTAAAACACATAGATAAAATACCTGCATTTTACAATCCACCAGATGCAAGAGGAGAAGATACGTTTTTCTTTTGTGCATTGGAAGATAAAGGCTCAAGAATCTTAAAAATACCAACATATCATTTCCATGATAGTTTTTTAAAGTTTACAAATTTAATGAAAGATTCATTCCCAAAAACTTTAAGAGCAATAGCATTAGACGAATATGGAATTGAGCAAAGATTTGCAAAAACAGCAATAGGCTGGACCAGATATAAGCCGTTATTATATTATATAACAGACAGAGAGAATTATAAAAATATAATAAAACAAACAAGAACAAATTTAAAAAAGAGTGTACCAAAAATAAACACTGTGTTTGAAACATGTGATTTTAATTCACTAATAAAAGAATTAGATGAATACGATAAAAATGTAATTAAACATTATGAAGAATATAGGAAAGTTACAGAAGTATGGGACAAATTAGTGAAAAACATAAGAGAAAGGAAATAGGAGAAATATGTACCTTATTGTAGGTCTTGGAAATCCAGAAAGTGAATATGAAAAAACAAGGCACAATATGGGCTTTAATGTTATAAACGTATTAGCCAAAGAATATGAAATAGATGTTACAAAATCGAAATTTAAAGGGTTATATGGGCAAGGCACAATTGAAGAAAATAAAGTTATATTATTAAAACCGCAAACATATATGAACTTAAGCGGAGAATCTATAAGAGAAATAATGAACTTCTACAAGATAGAAGTGAATGAACTAATTGTTGTTTATGATGATGTAGATATTGAACAAGGGAATATTAGAATAAGAGAAGATGGGTCTTCAGGTACTCATAATGGGATGAAATCTGTAATACAAAATTTAGGCACAGAGGAGTTTGTAAGAATAAGAGTTGGAATAGGGAAAAAAGATAACAATATAGATATAATAAATTATGTTTTAGGAGCTATCCCAGAAGAAGACAGAGAATTCTTAAATGATGGAATAATCAAGGCGAAAAATGCGGTTATAGATATATTAAAAAACAATATAAATTTCGCTATGAATAAATACAATTAGTAATTAATAATTAAAAATTAATAATGAAGGAAGAAATTTGCTAAAGCAAATTTCAACAATAATTATTAATTATACATTATTAATTTTTAATTAGAAATGAGGAGGCAGGAAATGCTACAAAAACTTTTAGACATTGAAGACAACAATATGTATTTAGACGATTATTTACTTAAGAAAAAAGGCATTTCAACATTTTCAGATATAGAAAAAGCTAATCACCAATTTGAGTTAACAGACTTTTTAGAATATTTTAAAAGAAATAACCTTATAAAATATATAGAAAATGAAATTGAAAATATAAAAGTGGAACATATATATAAAAGCCATACACATGGAATAAATCATAATATTAAAGTTATGATTTATTCTTTATATCTTGCACATACTTTAAGATTGCCAAGTAATGATATTGATTTACTTATGAATGCTTCAAAATATCACGATACAGGAAGAATTAACGATAAAGAAGATGACAAACACGGATTAAGAAGTGCTGAAAAAACAAATGAAATTCTAGGTAGCTCTTATACAGATATTAATATGTTAAAAGCGATTATGGAGCTACATTCTATTGACGACAAAAAGTATGCACACAATATTGCTGAGAAATACAATATTACAGATTTTAATAGATTTGTTACTTTATATAGTGTTTTAAAAGATGCAGATGCATTAGATAGAATTAGACTAAAATATTATAATGCATATGAAACTGGATTAGATCCGTCGATGTTAAGATTAAAGCAATCTCGTTCGCTAGTAAAAATAGCACATCAAGTTAATGAATGTTTTGTTAAAAACACAGAAAAACCAAATATAATATTAGATACAGATATAGAAAATGAAATAGATGATAAATTTGCATTAACATATTTGTTGCAATCTTTACATATGTTTAATTTAGATGCTATTACTATTGCACCATTTTATGGTAGCAAATACTCAACCATAAAAGATAATAATATAGACAATATTGGTGAAGGAATAGATGCTAGCTACAATACAGCAATTAAAATAATTAATTTATTAAATCCTAGTTATAAAGATAAAGTATTTAAAGGTTCTACAGGAGTTATTAGCAATGGATACAATGGAAACAGTGAAGCAGTGGAAAAAATAATAGAAATATGTAATAAAAACAATAAAACTCAAATCTTATGTATTTCGGCATTAACAAATGTTGCAATGGCAATAAAGAAAGATCCATCAATCGTAAATAAAGCAAGTGTAGTTTGGTTAGGTGGAAATGATTTCATGTATGATAAAAATGATGAGTTTAATTTTAGACAAGATATTTCGGCAGTTAGAGAGGTATTTAGTTCAGGAATAGATTTAACATTAATTCCTTGTGTAAATGTTGGCTCAATATTGGTTACTACAGAGCCAGAATTAAAAAGTGAGATATCAGATGTAGGTGAGATTGGGAAATATTTATATGATGAGTTTTGTAGATGTAAACCAGAAGAAACTGGAAAAAGTAAGACTATATGGGATTTATCTGTAATAGGATATCTGGTTAATCCAGAGTGGTTTGAAATGCGTAATGTAGATGCACCAGGAATTGGAGAAAACGGAAAATATATTTTTGGCAACAGTTCCAATTCTCAAATGACAGTTGTAACCAGAATTGCAAGAGACAAGGTTTTCAAGGACTTTTTTCAAAAAGTTAGAATGTTGGAATTAGAAAAGACAACAAAAGATAATGAAGAGAAATTCTTATAAGAAATGAATTGATAATTAATAATTAATAATGTATAATGTAATTAATAATTAAAAATTAAAAATTAAAAATTAAAAATAAGGGGGTAAGTATGGCTATAGTTAGTACGGCAATTGCATTTTTATTAGGAGTAGGTGTTTTAGTAATTATTTTAAGTCTTTTAACATTACCTTTTAAAATAATTATGAGATTTATAATAAATTCTATTATTGCAGGAATTATATTAGTTGTTTTAGGAATGTTTGGAATAACAATTGTTTTAACCTGGTGGGCAATATTGCTAATAGGATTTATGGGAGTACCAGGGCTTATTGCAGCATTTATAATATTAAAGTTTTTTGTGTAATTTGACAAACAATAGATACTGTAGTATAATCTATATATAACTTGCATAAAATAGCATTGGTAAATGAGGATAGTAAGGCAGCTATCACGCCAGAGATGGTCTTAAAAGAGATATGGGGTACGCCGTCCCATCTTTTACCAAACTAAAAAAGAAAGAAGATGGAATTTTATTTTTCATCTTCTTTCTGTATATGTTTGCAATTTCCCGTTTTTTAAATAGTAATTTAGCTTATGTTCATTAATTGGAAACATAGTTCTAAATTGTAGAGAACCTTTTTCTACCACTCTTACAGCTACTAAGGTATCTTCGGCTATCTTTTTTACATACGATATACTGTTATTTTCTGAACTAAGCCCTATATAGTCAGGGCTATTTATTATAAGAGGTATAGACTTTAAACTTTTTTGATATGAGTTTTCGCTTTCAAAATCCTTTTTATGATATTCGCAATGATAAATTCTGTCTGGATACATCTTTATATCTTTTGGTTTCAAATTCAGATTTAAAATATTTATGACTTCGGATTTTAATTCTCCTATTTTTACTGGGAAGTTGTTATCACCCTTTAAAATAGAATTAATATTTAACTCGTCCAATAAACGTTCCTCCTAACTAGAAAAAAGTAGTTGTATTTTATCAGAGGATAGGGATATTGTCAAATAAAAATGTTGAAAAATATAGAATAAATTGTATTTTTATGATATTATTTAATTGGTAGATTAAATTGAGGAGAAATAATGAAAGCGGGATTTGTATCTTTAGGTTGTAGTAAAAATCTGGTAGACACAGAAATGTGTATTGGAGCATTTAAAAAAGAAGGATTTGAAATAGTAAATGAAGTGAGTGAGGCAGAAGTAATTGTAATAAATACTTGTGGCTTTATAGAGAGTGCAAAACAAGAAGCGATAGACTGCATTTTGGAAATGGCAGAGTATAAGAAAAATGGGAGCTGTAAACGTTTAATAGTAATGGGTTGCTTAGTACAAAGATATAAATCAGATTTAGAAAAATCAATACCAGAAGTTGATTTGTTTTTAAGTATAGATGAGTATGAAGACATGTGGGAAAAGGTTTCAGTGGTTCTGTCTGTGCCAATCAGAACCGTCCCTACTGGCACAGACAGAATTGTATCAACTGGAAATACTACTGCGTATTTAAAAATTGCAGAGGGGTGTAGTAACAGATGCACATATTGTGTAATTCCAAGTATAAGAGGGCCATATGTAAGTAGAGAAATGGAAGATATTTTAAAAGAGGCAGAACATCTTGTCAAAAAGCGGGATAAGAGAATTAATAGTTATAGCACAAGATACAACAAAATATGGAATAGATATATATGGAAAACTAAAACTGCCAGAATTACTAAACGAATTAAGTAAAATAAAAGATTTAAAATGGATAAGATTTTTATATGCATATCCGGAAAGCATAACAGATGAACTAATAAATGTGGTAAAAGAAAATAATAAAATATGTAAATATTTTGATATACCACTTCAGCATTTTTCAGATAAAGTTTTGAAAAACATGAACAGAAAAAGTAGCTCAAAATCAATAGAAAGTTTAATAGAAAAAATAAGAGAAGAAATACCAGGAGTAGTTTTAAGAACAACATTTATGGTGGGATTTCCAACTGAAACAGAAGAGGATTTTTTTGAACTGTATGAGTTTGTACATAGAGCGAAATTTGAAAAACTGGGTGTGTTTAAATATTCAAAAGAAGAAGGGACACCTGCTTTTAAAATGGCATACCAGGTGCATTCAAAAACCAAACAAAGCAGGCTAGATAAAATAATGAGGCTACAGCATCAAATATCAAAAATTAAACTGGAAGAAAAAATAGAGGAAACATATGAAGTTGTAATTGACAATATAACTGAAGATGGAAAATATGTAATAGCAAGAAGTTATATGGAAGTTCCAGATGAAGATGGAGTTA
>JGI24705J35276_12238724_pt1 | contig 45437 bp, 30 predicted proteins | sample TergutNt197P4_FD_35276 | JGI IMG/M metagenome (IMG submission 35276) | reverse complement strand
AATAACTGAATAACTGAATAACTGAATAACTGAATAACTGAATAACTGAATAACTGAATAACTGAATAACTGAATAACTGAATAATTGATTTTAATTATGAATTTCTGAAAACTGAGAACTACTAGCTAAACACTAAATTCAAAATTGATCAATTACCAGTTCGCCTGCCATCATGCCACTTGACGCTTCGGTAAATGCGGCAAAATGTGCTGAATTTGCATGCACTTCAAAAGCATTATCATCTTTGTACTCTTCGTAAATAATAAAAATGGAAGGATTTTCTGTTGACTGATAGAGCATATAAAACAGATTTCCTTCTTCAGCCCTTGTGGATGCAACCAATTTGGATGCAATTTCTATAAATTCTTTTTCCTGTCCTTCTTTGACTGCCACACGTGCAACAACCACAGTCTTTTCTTTTTGAACATGTTCCATGCAGCATGCTGCGGTTCCTTCACAGCAAGCTTCTTCACTTTGCTTTTCCTTGCAAGCCATGATACTCATCATGGCAACTGCCATCAAAATAATTCCAAACTTTTTCATCTCATTACATTATTATATATTAAAACTATCAGCCCTCTCAGACTCCCCCAAAGGGGGAGAATTATTCCCCTCTTTTGGAGGGACTATGGGTGGCCCTTGAATCCGATAATCTGCCGTACATCGGAAAGTACCTTGCTTCCGCTGGCACGCGCTTTGTCAGCACCTTCCCGCATGACCTTATCCAAATACACATCGTCGCCGGTCAAATGAATAATACGCTCCCTTATTGGTTCGCAAAATACGATCACATCTTCTGCCAGTTGCTTTTTCATATCGCCATATCGAATCGAACAGTTATTATAAACTTGTTCAAAATGCGCGAATGTTTCGGGTTGCGAAACATGTTGCATCAACGAAAACAGATTGGTTATTTCCTGCGATTTCGGTTGATTTTCACTGGTTGGGCCTTCATCGGTTTTCGCTTTCATGATTTTTTTACGAATCACTTCAGGAGAATCCTGCAGGTAGATAGCGTTGCCTTCTGATTTGCCCATTTTGATGCTGCCATCCAACCCCGGGATCTTCACCAGTTCTTCATCGAAGTTATATGCTTTCGGTTCTTTGAAATAATCCACGCTGTAAAGTCTGTTGAAACGGGCTGCATAGGTACGGGTTAATTCAAGATGCGCCTCTTGATCTTTTCCTACCGGTACCTTGTCGGCGTTATGGATTAAAATATCGGCAGCCATCAAGGTCGGATAGGTTAGCAAGCCGGCATTTACATTATTCGGTTGTTGCCGCACCTTATCTTTAAAGGTGGCACATCGTTCCAATTCCCCTAAGTAAGCATTCATGTTCAACAGTAAATACAATTCGGCCGTTTCGGGAAGGTCGCTTTGCACATAGATGGTCGCAATCTCAGGGTCTATCCCTGCAGCAAGGTACTCAATCAGTACCTGTCTCACATTATACTGTAAATTATCAGGTTTTGGATGTGTTGTCAGCGAATGATAATCGGCAATAAAAAAATAACAAATGTTTGTAGTTTGCATTTTTACAAAATTCCTTAATGCGCCAAAATAATTGCCGAGATGTAAATTTCCCGTAGGTCTGATTCCGCTTAAAACTGTTTCCATTCTAAAACTTATAGCATTTAAGACTACAAAGATACGAAAACAATTTTCAATTTTCAATTAATTCGTATCTTTGCTCTCGTTGTCTATACAAAACTAATTACTTTATGTGGTTAATTCAATCTTCGATCGGCAGGAAGTTAGTGATGAGTCTGACTGGTATATCGCTGGTTTTGTTCTTGTTGTTCCATTTATCCATGAACATGGCGGCAGTGTTTTCGGCTGATGCCTATAATATGATTTGTTCATTTTTGGGCGCAAACTGGTATGCTGTGGTTGCGACAGTCATTTTGGGCGCATTGGCCTTTTTACATATTACATATTCGGTAATACTCACGATTCAAAACGGCAGAGCACGAGGAAAAGACCGCTATGCAGTAGAAAATCGTCCGAAAGGGGTAAGTTGGGCTTCTCAAAATATGTTTATCCTGGGATCGGTTATTGGTGGCTTTCTGGTGTTGCATCTCTTTCAGTTTTGGCATCACATGATGTTTGCCGAATTAATTGGATATCACGATGGTTTGATAGGCGGTAGTGTAGTTTCGACTCACGACGGGTATGCGTTTATTTGTTATTATTTCAGCCGGTCAGAGGTGGTTATCGCCTATTTGTGTTGGTATGTGGCCTTGTGGTTTCATCTGACGCATGGCTTTTGGAGTGCACTGCAAAGCATTGGATTGAGCAATCAAAGATGGCTTCATCGCTGGAAAATAATTGGGAATATAGTGACTACGATTGTTATGCTCGGATTTGTTTTTGTGACGATAATATTCTACGTAAAGACAAATTGCTAAAACATATATAGATAAGTTTGAGTATGAAAGAAAATAATTTTCAATTTTCATATCCCCCTTCCGAGGGGGTAGGGGGATATCTCAATTTTCAATTAGATTCAAAAATTCCACCAGGTCCTTTGGCCGAAAAGTGGAACCATTACAAAGCTCATCAGAAATTGGTAAATCCTGCTAATAAACGTCATTTGGATATAATTGTGGTAGGTACAGGATTGGCTGGAGCGTCGGCTGCAGCCTCGTTGGCTGAATTGGGGTTTAACGTACGTAGCTTTTGTATTCAGGATTCGCCCCGCCGCGCACACTCCATTTCGGCACAGGGAGGTATCAATGCTGCCAAGAACTATCAGAACGATGGCGATTCTGTCTTTAGGTTATTCTATGATACCATTAAGGGAGGCGATTATCGTGCCCGGGAAGCTAATGTGCACAGATTGGCGGAAGTATCTAATGTGATCATTGATCAATGTGTTGCACAAGGTGTGCCATTCGCACGCGAATATGGCGGTTTGTTGGACAATCGTTCTTTTGGCGGTGCACAGGTATCGCGTACATTTTACGCACGTGGACAGACGGGACAGCAATTGTTACTTGGCGCTTATTCGGCATTATGCCGTCAGATCGGACTTGGAAAAGTTCAACTGTACACCCGCCATGAAATGGTTGATATAGTTATAATTGACGGATGTGCACGGGGAATTCTGACGCGCAACCTGATAACCGGAGCCATCGAACGGTTTTCGGCGCATGCAGTCGTCATCGCCACAGGAGGGTATGTGAATGCATTCTTCCTCTCTACCAACGCCATGTCGTCAAACGGCTCAGCTCTTTGGCAATGTTATAAGAAAGGCGCGCTGTTTGCCAATCCATGTATGGTTCAAATTCACCCAACCTGTATTCCTGTACATGGCGAATTTCAATCAAAACTCACATTAATGTCCGAATCATTGCGCAACGACGGACGTATTTGGGTACCGAAAAAGAAAGAAGATGCAGAAGCTATCCGTTCCGGCAAGCTGAAACCCACTGAAATAAAGGAAGAAGATCGGGATTATTTTTTAGAACGCCGGTATCCGGCTTTTGGAAACTTAGTGCCGCGCGATGTAGCTTCTCGTGCTGCCAAAGAACGTTGCGACGCAGGATTTGGTGTGGAAACCGGCGAAGCGGTGTATCTCGACTTTACCGATGCCATCAGGCGTCTGGGAAAGCACTTGATTGAAGAACGTTATGGCAATCTTTTCCAGATGTATGAAGAGATTGTAGATGATAATCCGTACGAGACGCCCATGAAAATTTACCCAGCCCTGCACTATTCCATGGGTGGATTATGGGTGGATTACGAGCTGATGACCAATATCCCAGGTCTGTTTGCCATCGGAGAAGCCAATTTCTCAGACCATGGCGCGAACCGGCTGGGAGCCTCTGCCTTGATGCAAGGTTTGGCCGACGGCTATTTCATCCTGCCTTATACGATTCAAAACTTTTTAGCCGACCGGATACAGACGCCTCGTTGCAGTACGGATCTGCCCGAATTTGAAGAGGCCGAACAACAAATCCATGAGCGGATAGCGCGTTTGATGTGCGTGCAAGGAAAACGCTCGGTCGACAGTCTGCATAAGGCATTAGGACATATTATGTGGAATTATGTGGGCATGGGACGTAATTCTGAAGGACTGAAAAAGGCGATTGATATGATTGCAACACTGAAAGATGAATTCTACAACAATGTCCGAATCCCGGGCAAAAGCGACGATCTGAATGTCGAACTCGACAAAGCGCTCCGACTTTCCGATTTTATTGAAATAGGCTCATTAATGGCACGTGATGCATTCATCCGTGCAGAATCTTGCGGAGGACATTTTCGCGAGGAACATCAAACACCTGAAGGCGAAGCGCTTCGGCACGACGACCTGTTCTCATTCGTGTCGTGCTGGCAATACCGCGGAAACGATAAAGAGGCGGCATTATATAAAGAACCGCTTGACTATGAATTTATTGAACGACAGCAACGAAATTATAAGGAATGAATGACCTCCCCCCAGCCCCCTTCAAAGGGGGATAAGAGAATAATGACCTCCCTTGACCGCTCCAAAGGAGGGGAATTTTCTCCCCCTTTGGGGGAGTTGGAAGGGGGCTATATAAATAAAATGGACAAAAATATAGATATAACAATCAAAGTATGGCGACAAAAAGGACCGAAAGAAAAAGGTGCTTTTGAAACGTATCCGCTAAAGGGCATTTCCCAGGGAAATTCATTCCTTGAAATGCTTGATATTTTGAACGAACAGCTAATCAACGAAGGCACAGAGCCGGTGTATTTCGACCACGACTGTCGGGAGGGTATTTGCGGGATGTGTTCTTTGTATATCAACGGACGTCCGCATGGCCCCGGCACAGCAATCACTACCTGTCAACTTCATCTCCGTAAATTCAACGATGGCGATACGATTACGGTCGAACCATGGCGTTCGGCAGGATTTCCGATTATCCGCGACCTGACCGTCGAACGGATGGCTTTTGATAAGATTATGCAGGCAGGCGGATTTATTTCGGTCAATACAGGTGGTGTACCTGACGCAAATACCATCCCGATACCCAAAGAGAAAGCTGAAGAAGCAATGGATGCCGCTACCTGTATCGGATGTGGAGCATGTGTGGCCGCCTGCAAAAACGGTTCGGCCATGTTGTTTGTTGCAGCCAAAGTTAGTCAACTGGCGCTGCTGCCACAAGGAAAAATCGAAGCACACCGACGGGCAAAGGCCATGGTAGCCAAAATGGACGAACTTGGCTTCGGCAACTGTACAAACACTGGTGCATGTCAATCGGTTTGTCCGAAAAACATTTCAGTTACCCATATTGCGCGACTGAATCGCGAATACCTTCGGGCGAAGATGAAAGAGTGAGTAATGGGCAATTATTAGTAGGGGCGAAAAATATTTCGCCCCTACTAACTAAATCTTTAAATTAATCCGTTATTCTGTTATTCCATTATTCATAAATGTCAACATTATTTATCAATCCGCTTACATTTCCACTATATGTGATGGCGAAACCCGTCGGGCCATTATGCAATATGGATTGCGAATATTGTTATTATTTAGAGAAAAGTGTTTTGTATCCGGCTCGCAAATCTCTCAAAATGACCGATGATCTGCTGGAGCGCTTCATCGAATCCTATATTCAGTGCCAAACGACGCCTTTTGTTCAGTTTACATGGCATGGAGGCGAATCGCTCTTGCGGGGCATTGATTTTTACAAAAAAGCACTCAAACTGCAACAACAATATAGAGGCGGACATGAGATAGCAAATTGTATCCAGACAAACGGTCTGCTGCTGAACGATGAATGGTGTCGTTTCTTTAAGGAGAACAATTTTTTAGTAGGTATTTCGATTGATGGGCCAGGGGAGTTGCATGACTGTTATCGAAAAGATTGTGGCGGACGGGGCACTTTTTCACGTGTGATGCGAGGGATCGAATTTTTGCAAAAACATCAGGTGGAGTTCAATACCTTATCTGTACTGCATGATCAAAACATCCGGTATCCACTTGAAGTTTACCATTTTTTCAAAGAGATAGGGAGCCGCTACATGCAGTTTACGCCTATTGTTGAGCGGTTGGGTAGCCGTGATGACGGACTTGAACTTTTGAGTGCAGCCGACAATCCCGATGACTGTGAGATTGCACCTTGGTCGGTTGACCCTGTCGCGTATGGCACATTCTATATTAATATGTTCAACGAATGGGTAAGACGCGATGTCGGCACTTTCTTTGTACAATTGTTTGACGCTACGTTAGCCTGTCTGCATGGTACCCAACCTGGCGTTTGTATCTATGCTAAAACCTGCGGCCATGCTTTGGCAATAGAGCATAATGGCGATGTATATGCCTGCGACCATTTTGTGTATCCCGAATATCTGCGAGGGAATATTCACCAACAATCTTTAGTAGAAATCACTTTATCGAATAAACAAATCGCTTTCGGTAAAGAAAAACAAAGTCGCTTACCCCGGCAATGTCTTCAATGCAGATATCTTATGTTATGCAATGGTGAATGTCCGAAAAACAGGATATTAACGACGACCGACGGCGAGTCGGGACTAAATTACCTCTGTAAAGGATTAAAGCGTTACTTTAAACATGTGATGCCTTTCATGGAATATATGGCCGAAGAATTACACAACGAACGTCCACCTGCCAATATTATGAATTCGAAACTTGTTATGAGACCTAAAGATTTAAAGATTTAAAAATTTAAGAGGCAAAAAAACTAATTTAAAAAGTATGAACTGTAAATTGTTAGTGCTTGATGTAGATGAGACGCTACTCAATCATGAAAAAAAAATAACAACACGCACTAAAACCGCGATCATAAAAGCGCAACAAGTGGGTGTACAGATTGTGTTGGCTTCGGGACGTCCGACTTACGGTCTCTTTACATTGGCAAAACAGTTGGAATTAGATAAAAACCAGGGTTACATTCTTTCATACAACGGTGGCCAAATGATCAATATGCAAACCGGTGAACTGCTATTTGAAAAAAGGATCAATCCTGCAATGATACCTTATCTGGAACGTAAAGCCACCAAACACAATTTTGCGCTCTTTACCTATCATCACAATACGATCATTGCAAACACACCCGACAATCAAAGAATCCGACAGGAAGCAACACTAAACGGGATGACAATCAACGTAGTACCGAATTTGGCAGAAGCCGTTGACTTCAGTCCGCATAAATGTATGGTGGTCGGCGACGATGAAGAAGCGCTGACTGTGCTGGAAAATAGTTGGAAAAAAAGATTGGCAGGCACGCTCGATGCTTATCGTTCAGAACCTTATTTCCTTGAAATTGTTCCGAAATATATTGACAAGGCATATACATTGAGTATATTACTCGAAAAGATGAATATCCAACCCGAAAATGTTATTGCCATCGGGAATGGTGTTTGCGATGTGACAATGATTCAATTGGCAGGATTTGGCGTAGCCATGAGCAATGCGAAGGAGTCAGTGAAGGCCTGCGCCGACTATGTGACCGAAAGTAATGATAAGAATGGAGTGGCTCTCGTAATAGAGAAATACATCCTCGCCTCAATAAGGCTGACGGAAATACCTCTCGAACAGATCAACTTGAGCGCACGCCATGCCTTGGTGGGAAATCTGGGTATTCAGTTTACGTATGCTTCTTACGACAGAATAGAAGCCACCATGCCTGTTGATCATCGTACACGCCAACCTTTTGGGATTTTGCATGGGGGCGCTACGCTGGCTTTGGCTGAGACAGTGGCCGGATATGGTTCAATGATGCGTTGCCGGCCAGACGAAACAATGGTGGGAATGCAGGTCAGCGGCAATCATTTATCGTCTGCGCACGAAGGAGATACCGTCCGTGCCGTCGCAACGATTATCCACCAAGGACAATCTTCACATGTATGGAATGTGGATGTATATACCTCGACTGATAAATTAGTCTCCTCGATTCGTGTCCTGAATAGCGTGACGAAACGGAAATGACGCCCCCTCTAACTCCCTCCATAGGGGAGAACAAAGAATTCCCCTCTATGGGAGGGGTTAGGGGAGGCTTTTTAATACGATTGCCGCTTCTGGCCCCATATTAAAAAGCAGGTCAATAATACTTAGATTGGGAAGGAAGCCATGCTTTGCAGAAAACACCTGATAATAAGGATTTAGAGCGAATGATTCGTCAGCAATCGCTCGTTCGGGACGAATGGTCGTTCGAAAGTCGTTCTGAACATCAGGGAGATATTCGGTGGTATAATGGATATTGGGATGGATATCCAGTAATTCGCAGATAGTTAACAGCAATCGTTCATTGAAGTCAAGCAGAAAGTGATATCTTTGTTGATAAAACTGAGCAAAGTCATCTGCATAATATTCGAAAAAGGGGCTCATCCCGTAGGCTGAAACGAGTGCATGCCAATGGATATGGCGCCAGTTTCCATGATCTGAAATCCGGATGTCTTTGGTCAGGCATTTCTCTTTTTTTGGCTTTTCAACGGGTACAGATAGAGATTGTATGCCATTGGCCGTAGCAATCATGCAGCGATTGCGGTACGTTTGCTTAATGTAGTTTTCGCATGTTTCTACCCAAACGGATTCGTATGAAATCAATTTGCCATAATACTGAACCGGAGCAAGGTAAGCGGTGGAGAGATAAACGGCAAGGCCTCCTCTAACTCCCTCAAGGGGGGAGAACTGTTCCCCTCCTTTGGAGGGGGAAGGGGGAGGTTTCATTTTCAATTTTCAATTAGCATGTACCATTCTGAACATCCTTTTCCAACGAATCCTTCCATCAAACAATCCATGATCCTTATCCAGTGAAAGCCAGATAAGAATCGGTTTACCAACAATATGATCTTCCGGTACAAAACCCCATGCGCGACAATCCAGACTGTTATGCCGGTTGTCGCCCATCATAAAGTAATAGTCGTACTTAAAGGTATAACTTGTTTCCGGATTTCCATTAATCAACACCGTTCCGTCGGGTTTTATTTCGAGCGTATTATTTTCGTAATTCCGAATGCAACGATTATAAAGTGCCAGATTTTTCTCATCTAATTGAATGGTTTCTCCTTTGGCAGGAATCCAGATCGGCCCGAAATTATCGCGTGTCCATCCGGTATGATAATCTGATACACCTATTGGATAGGTAGCGCCTCCAAATTCTTCAGGTTCAATTTTTACCTGCTTTACTGTCGGAAATTTCTTAACCATTTCCAATGCCTTTTGCGTCATCGGCATGCGATAGACCGGTGTGTTGATTTTTCCATCTTCGCCAAATCCCATTGACAACAGGGTGTGGTGATTTCTGGCATACGAAGAGACCAGTTCCCTGTCGTTTTTGTTGATGTCGAGTAAACGAAACTGATCTTCGGTAAGTACCGAACCATCGGTTTCGACATAATAAGCAAATTGCAGATTTTCAGGATTGATAGCTTCTATTCCGTCAATATACACCTGGTTATTGACTATTGACAACATATCGCCAGGCATTCCGATACAACGTTTTACGTAATTTTCACGTTTATCTACCGGGCGATACATAATTTCACCGTACCGGGCTTTATTCGTTAGCACAGCAGAGCGCCCGTCGCGCGCCACTAAGTTATAGAAATCGGGATTTTGTTCATTGAACGCGATGGTATCGCCGGCAGGAAAATTAAACACGACAATATCGTTTCGTTTTACTTTACCAAACCCTTTGACTCTTTTGTATCCCCATTCAGGCCATTCAACGTAGGATTTACAGTTGAAAAATGGAAGCGTGTTTTGTACTAAAGGAAAAGATATAGGCGTATTAGGTACTCTCGGCCCATAACTCAACTTGCTTACAAATAGGTAATCGCCCACCAGTAAAGATTTTTCGAGCGAGGGGGTCGGTATCTGGTAATTCTGAAATACAAACAGGTTAATGATATAAACGGCTATTAGGGCAAATAAAATATCGTCAATCCATTCGAGCATTTCGCGTACTTTCGGGTTTTTAGCTTTTTTCCAGCCACCCCAGGGAATAATTTTGGTCAGAAAAATATCTATGATTACAATCAAACCGGCTAACAACCACAGGTTCTCCATCCAGATGCAAAAAAGGATATACATCACAGCCCAAATGGTGAAGTTAATCCATTGCCTTTTCGAAATTTCTTTCATAAATTATATGATTTAAAGATTTAAAGATTTAAAAATTTAACTAAACTCTAATGACTAAAAACTAAGTAAGTCACTCATACCCAAAAACCCTTTTTTCCCGACGATAAATTCTGCAGCAATAACTGCTCCAAGTGCCAGCCCTTTGCGGTTTTTGGAGTTATGTCTGATTTGGATATAATCCGTTTCCGACTCATACACTACGTCATGAATGCCGGGTATTTCACCTTCGCGAACCGACTCGATAAATAAGTCATCGGGTTCACCAGTTTTTTCAGGCGTCCATTGTTTTTTACGGTCTATATGTTGAAGAATGACATTGGCTATTGCGATGGCTGTTCCGCTCGGAGCATCTAATTTATGGATATGATGGGTTTCCGAAATTGATACATCGTAATCCGGGAAATTATGTATCAGGCGAGCCAAACACTCATTCATCTCAAAAAAGATATTAACCCCCAAACTATAATTGGGTGCATAGAAAAATGTCTTCCCTTCTTTTTCACAGAGAACTTTTATCTCGTCTAAATGTGCTAACCAACCAGTTGTACCTGCTACTACAGGGATATTGGCGGCAAAGCATCGCAGGTAATTGTCGTAAGCAGCCGAAGGCATTGTAAATTCGATGGCCACATCGGCGCTTTTGAACGATTCCGACTCGAAGTCCTCCTGATTATCAATGTCAATAACCGATACTACCGAATGACCTCTTTCGATTAATATCTTCTCAATGGCTTTACCCATTTTACCGTATCCGATTAATGCTGCAAGCATAATTTCAAATTTAAAGATTTAAAAATTTAAAGATTTAAAAATTAAAATTTCCAATTGAATTTGCAAAAGTAAAAAATTTAAATGAATTTTGTAGAGTAATTATCATTTATCATTTATCAATTATCAATTACATCTATGGAACGCTTGCTTCAATACGTATGGAAATACAGGCTTTATCCGGATGTGAATTTGCAAACGACGGACGGAATGCCTTTGAAGATCATTGATACGGGCATTCAAAATACAGATGCAGGCCCTGATTTTTTCAATGCAAAAATTAAAATCGGCGACGCTATCTGGGCAGGTAATGTCGAAATCCATCGGAAAGCGACCGACTGGAAGTCGCATCATCACTCCCGGGATCCTGCCTACGACTCTGTGATTTTGCATGTGGTAGAAGAAGACGACGCTGTGATTTTTCGTCCTGATGGCGAACAGATTCCGCAAGTAGTGATTGAAATTCCGTCAAAAATCAAGCAAAATATGGGTTGGTTGCTTTCACGCGATACCTCGTTACCTTGCGCCGAACGCATTCACGAGATTAATCCGATTCAAATATCATCGTGGATGAGTGCTTTACTAACTGAAAGACTTGAAAGGAAAGTTGACGATATATTCGCTTTGCTTAACCAAAATCAACAAGACTGGAACGAAATATTTTATATCACTTTGACGCGCAATTTCGGATTTGGCAGTAACGGTGATGCCTTTGAATGTTTGGCCAAAAGCTTGCCATTCAAATATATACTTAAACAACGCAGCCGACGCGAACAAATAGAAGCGTTATTGTTCGGACAAGCACGCTTGCTCAACGATCGGATAGACGATCCCTATTATCAATTATTACAGCAGGAATATCGTTTTTTACAACAAAAATACCACCTGATACAGCCGGATTATTACATTATCAAGCGTTTACGGATACGTCCATCAGGTTGTCCTCATTTGCGCATTGCCCAATTAGCGGATATTTGGACAAATTATGGTACGCTTTTTTCGCGTGTGCTCGAAGATTGTCAGCCTGAAACCTTGAAAGCATATTTTAACGTTACATTGTCTGAATACTGGGATACTCATTATAATTTCCACACATTATCGCGCAAAAAAAAGAAGAAAATCGGCCCGTCCACAATCCATATTATCCTGATTAACACAGTAGCTCCCATCCTTTTTGCTTATGGTCGCCAAAGGAAGAATCCCGATTATTGTGCAAAAGCGATACAGATGCTGGAAAATATCCCTCCTGAGCAGCATAGTTTGATCAATGATTTTACCGGAGCCGGTATCAGCGTAAGAAATGCTTACGATACGCAGGCTTTAGTCCAACTACGCCGCGAATACTGCGAAAAGAAAAAATGCCTTAATTGCCGCATCGGATTTTCGCTAATAAAAAAATAGAGACGTTGCACGCAACGTCTCTATTTTTTATCACTAATCATTAACCGTTATCTTATGATTATCTTATGCACCGACCCGTCTTTCAGTGTCACGATGTATGCGCCACGTGAAAGTGTTTGGGTGATGCCGCCATCAGGCACATCAATGCGATTGACTAAGTTACCGGTTATCGAGTAGATGCTGGCAATGTCATTGTGTGAAACTTTAATATACAAGGTATTTCCGCTTGACCATACCGCTGTCTTTTCTAACAGTTCGTTTCCTGTCGGCATTACGCCTATGTAGATACGTATCGGTTGGGTCTTCACGTTAATCAATGTATATTCATATTCACCGTTTGAATTCAATTTGCCGGTCAGCAATTCAAAAGTACGGGTAAGATCATCATAACGATCCGTATATACTGCCAAAGCATCCCTTCCAAAGAAGTCGAGCGTGAAGTTAAAATTATTTCCCCAAGGCACCCAATGTACACCTGGATTCGGCGATATACGAACACCATCCGGAGGTTCCGGCAATACAACCTGACGTTGTACCAAAATATTACCCGGTTCGGCGATACAAAGTTGCACAACTCCCTTTTGACTGAAGTCGAGTGCAAGATTATATCCGTCAATTCTGGTGGTACCCAGTTTCAAGTTATTTAACGCGGCATCCTCAACTGAATTGTAGCGGATGATGGGGTAGCAGCCGGGTTTGTAATCCTGCCCGCAGCGTTTTTCCACATATATATTTATATCGCCGCGCATAATCAGATGATCCACTTCTATACAGTCGGCCAGTTCGCCGTTAAAGCCCGGATCAGTACCGATAGAATAGTGAAGTTCAGCGTCTTTATCCATGCGAAGGTCTTGCATCTTCAGAGTACCGGCAATTTGTTCGTAGCAGTTGCCTTTTGCACCCAGCGAAGCATATCCCGGAGCAATCCGTCCGGCTATTTCAACAAACACATTCGAATGGACAGTTCCATATCCGCCGAACGTTGATGTGGAGACTACATCAAGTGTTGTGGTAGGGATCCATAGTTCGCTATATTTGTTTTTGCTGCAATCGGGAGCAATCGGTTCCATGTGCAGATGGCGGGCATAGATTCCCGTAGTATTCTTAGACCACATCTGGGGTTCGGATACGAGTTCGAAATGGCCGTCACGCTTTTTATCGGTTTGTGTCCAGAGTTCAACCTGATTGCGAATCTTGAATGTATCGGTAAATATCATTGCATCGTAAACCGGCGGAAGATTCGGGTAGGTACCGTCATAAATGTCAGACAGTAACGTAAGGACTGTATGGTCAGCCACTAAGGTGTGCAGACGAGACAGGCTTGCGCCGTTACGGAACGTTACGTTGATGGTATCCAAAGCCGTATGATTACTTATCTTGCCCGTCCCTTTCGTATGTGTAAAGCATGTTGGGCAGGCATCTTCAGCCTTAGGAGGCGTAAAACGTTGATGTCCTAATTTGATGATCGGCATATTGCGTTCGAGAGCGCTCCATGTGGTCAGGCGCAAATTGTTACCGTCAAGAATCAGACTGTCGTGTACGATCAGACTGTCGGTCTGGATATGCAGCAATTGATTCGATACGCTCGATCCGCTCTTATACGATGTGTTCAGGTCGAGATTACCGAATACTTCGAGTACGGGCGATCCGACGTACGCTTTCGAGTTGTCGGCAACGATACGTGCGTCATCGTGGAATGTGACGCGTGCTACCTGATGCAGGTATGCATCAGTTCCGCATATATCCAATGCACACGCCGGAGGGCAAAACTCAAACGGATCGAACGGGGTTCTTGTCCAGTTACCCTTGTTGCCCTGAGCTTTGACATACAGGCCGTAACCAGCTACGTTTTCGCCATGCAATTTGCCGTCGCCTGGGTTATTAGGATTGTAAGTTGCTGCATTAGCAGGTTTAGCAGGGATCGGTGCTGCGGGTACAGGATCCATACCTTTGCCGGTTGCTCCTCCGTAGTAAACCATCCGTTTGTACACGTCAATCATATCGGATGCTACGACGCCAACACCTCCATTGTTTTTGCCTCTGTAATCGAGGATCATCGGGCGGGCTTTGTTCTGGGATGAATCTGCATCGCAATGAAAACTCGATGCGCACAAAATTCCTCCTCCGCCATAACCTTTATTGTTACTCAGGAACGGGTCTTTCCAGGTGCCGATATCTCTCAGTCCGCCGTATTGCAGTTTGATATTATTATCGGCTCCGAAATAGATGCTCCCTTTATTATCGGTTGATGTGGAAAACGTTGCGAAGTCAAAGTCCTGCATATACACATTATTGAACTGTTCATCGCAGGTGCAGTCAACGATTTTCGACTTATCTGCTTCGCCATTGTCGGCAAGGAATACCAGTCCTTTTGTAGCAGCCAGGCCATCCACATTAGTTTGTCCGCGCATATCAATATCGCCTTTGCGTGTACGGAACCATCCTTGTCCGTTATTGCCCTGGAAGTCAAGCGAAGAACCTGTATTCATAATGATATTGCCGTTCTTCCCGGCGTCAACCAGCAGATAACCGTGGTTAGCTTTATAACTCAGACTTGGGCCTTTAGCTGCCGCAGATAAGGGAGAGGTCAATCCGAGATACAGTATGCCGGTGTAGTTTGCCCAATCATTGTCAACGCCGCAACGGCCTACGCCACCGATAATCCCGGAATGTTCATAATGCATCATGTCTTTTTCAAAACCTGCTTTGAGCCTTTCGTTCAATTTGCCTTTAATCCATGCTGAGCCGCACCAATATTCGTATGAATAAGGAATCGTGATCTCAGTTCCATGGTTGCCGCCTTTATCTTTAGTTATGTCAAACTTCGTAAAATAAATATTTCCTCCACCATCGCGATTTTTATTATTGGGCGCATCACCATATCCGGAAATAATATTTAACATGCCAGTTGAATTCTCAGAAGAATAAAACACAAAGGCATTGTCGTCGTATGAATATTTATTTGAGTTAAAAGGGGCAGGAGTACCTCCCGGATTTGCCGGCACAGTACTGTATCCTAAGAAAAGATCACCCATATCCGAAATAACATTCGTAGTGTTTCCCGCAGCAGCATTTAATATCGCTACTGCAGCTGTACGAATATTGTATTTAGCCAGAATATCCGTGGTGCCCTGGTTCTGATTCGTACGTCCGATAATTAAATTATCATTGGCAAAGATATTGCCATTATTTCTGTTTCGATTTCCTCCGTCTCCGCCTGTATAACCTTCGTTAGCTGCATTCTTTGGATCGCATGGGATTTCGGCTGAAATAAGTACACGGTTTTCGCTGTCATAAAATATATTAGTAGCGCGGTCGAATACGATATTCCCTCCGAGTGATTTTACAGTCAGCGGGCCGGCCTTACTGCCAGAAGTGCCATAATTGAAAGTGAGTACGTCGCGTGTATGGATATTACCCCAAGCTACCCAGTCAGTTGTGGTGGGTGCAGTAGTATTTAAACTGGTAAAACGGACAGGAGCACCTTTCCAGTTGGCATTTGTCAGGATGCTGTCGTTGGCATAGAACTGTACGAAAGTAGGTGTGCCAGGGTGGTCAGAATACACCAATTCACTTTGGATATCTATGTTATTATTTGCCCACACCTGTACATTATTTGTATTGACGACATCAATTGAAAATGCAGGAATTGGCGTAATCGTATTCCCATAGAAATTCACATTCCCGCGAGGCGCTTGAATACCGATATTTGTGGGTGTTGTTAAACCTCCGATTTGTTGTATTTTACCGCCATGGAACGTAACACCGGTATATCCGTCAATAAACAAATCCGTACCTTCACCGGCAGAGGTATAACTAAACAGATTGTCGAACAGCACCTGATTGCCTTTCGATTGGATAGCTACGTCAGCAGTGACGGCGTTGTCCGCCAGCTTAATGGTTGCATCTTCTCTGAATCGAACATAGTCCTGACCTTGAACCAACAAAGCGCCACCACGATTTGATGTAAATGTAAACAATCCATGTTTATCTACATAAGAGTTGTTGGATTGGATACGTGTTTGAATAAACGATCCCAGCGAAGTGAGCGTATTTGCTGCTTGAGGATTATTAGTCGGGTCAGGAATATAAGTACAAGCCGGCGTGATAGCATTGTGTGATAGCGGATTATACACAGGAGGGCCATCCCCTTTTGTACCCGTATTGGTAATATTTACAGCACCCATATCAATATAGCCGCCATTATATGTGCCTGAGCCGGTTTCAGTAGTGCCTCTTGCCCAAACGGTTAAATTTCCTTGTCCACCGTCGTAAGTTACATCTTTAGTTTTAATATATGCATGGTCGGAAAGGATTGATACATTGTTATGTGTACCTGTAGAGGTAACGTCCGGTAATTGCAGGTCAAGATTGCCCAAAATATCAATAAAAGCATGTGCTTGAATATGCAGGTCGCCTGAACCTGAAGCATTTTCAAAACCATTACCCGGATAGTTTGTTCCGTCGTGTTCTGTGCCTAACGCAGATGCAGCTGCAGCGCTCAGTATGATGCCTGAGTTGTAATTATTCCCATCGTTCAAAATATATAACGGTGCGTCTCCATCAAAGTAAAAATAGGGATATTCATCCGAATGACCCACGCTGATCACAGTATTTTGTGGAGTACAGCTACTCCAGAAGTTTTTCAGAATACCACCGGAGTAGATATGAAATAATCCTTGTCCGAGCGTTTGTGGCCCGATTTCAATCACGCCGGGGTTGTTGTCTTGCGACCCCAATCCGTCGGCCGTATGAATATTGGATGAGCCACTATAGTTGCCATAAACACCAAAAATACTGGCTTGTGTATTAGACAAAGCGGCCGGATTGGCTAAATTCGAATAATAATTATTTGCGACATTAGTGGGTAATAAATAACCTGTACCTCCGGGGCCTCCCTTAAAATTAAATACAGGAGATGCGGATTGCGTACCGAAATTCAAATAGATATCAGTAGCAGCCACTGTGGGAAACAAGTTAGCTGCACCTGTCGGATCTGCAGGTATTGTTTGATTGGATGAGGTAGCCCAATAATGTTGATTATCTGTCGAACCATCATGGACCATCGCTAAATCATTATAATTCTGTCCAACTAATAATGAATAGTTATGTCCGCCAATCGGAAAGGCAAGCACGGCATTTGTGGTTGTTCCTTCTGTATAGCCAATTTCTCCCCTTTTTGAGGTAGTTACATCTTCTACGTTTCCACTTACACATACGCTGGCTCCACTTATTATCTGGACAGCAGCATCAAGGAAATTAGCGCCTTGAACGGTGTTAAATTGCCATTCGCCTATTTGCGTGGTTTTGTAGCCTTGACGGTTAGTATGTGCACATATCAGAAACGGATTAATATCTAAATAGGCAGAGCCGGAAGGATTTTGATCAAACATAACACTGGAGCCGCCTGAAGGAAACTCTTCCATATTATGTGCCCTATACCACCAGTTGAGGTCGTGAATCGTAATCTGATCGAAATTAGTAACGTTTTCAACTGCTATTGTAGTCGGACGGACATAATTAACTAATCTTGAGTCATCCGGATTGTCAACATAATCGTTTATGCCGTTACGTGTTGACCCCGGCGCTACATTCGCAGCCGCAACAGTAACACTTGCATTTATCAGCTTACTCCCGTCTGCTTGTACTAAGGGAATTCCATTATCATCGTTGCCTGCTCTTTCAGTCGTATAGGGCGTCCTCGAAAGTATTTCTTTCAGCCGCCAATGATGTAATACGGTTGAACTGGTATGGAGTCCAATAAAGAAATCTACAGAGCCTACATACCAGGATCCGAATGTTACCGGAGTTGCCGAATTCGTTAGTGCAATGGCGCCAACCAGCCCGTTTAATGACCCAAAATTTTGTTGATCTATTGAAAGATTAACAGTTATTGGAGTCGTTGAACTTACTGTACCGGAAACGGAAGGTGAGGTAATTGGCCATGGCCAGTTACTTGTAGCTGTAGGCGTAAATGAAGGGAAAAATGCTGTAGTCGGATTTTGGCCGGTATAAGAAGTTATTGAAGTGAACCGACTGGTGGTAACAGTTCCCGAACCAGTACTTGCCACATTGGCAGTGATAGTAAGAAATTCTGTTGCATATCCGCCTGCGTTATAGGTATTCATAACTATGTTTTGCGAAACGCCATCGCTTCCTATCTGAAGAGCAGTCGTTGGCGCGGCAGCATTTAAGGAATGTGTACCCGGCCAACTCAGGTTGTTGCCTGCTATGGTAGCTGATTCGCCTGCTCCAAAAATGTTATTTACATTCGCTGCATTTACTGTCTCATCGGCATATTCAATATAACCTGGAGTGCCGGATACGGCATCCCCCCGCCTTGCTGAAATATCCCCTGCAACCGGTTTCGCCTGTTGCGGATTCGTATTACGCAAAAAGTCAGGCGCCAGCACCCCATTTTGCCCCCACATACTTTCACTACTGCCAAGCAAGACAAGTAATGACATCATGAATAATGTAATTTTCTTCCTCATAAATTTTCAATGTTTTGTGGATAAATATTCTATTTTTAATTAATTTTACTTTCTTTTATCTTAAAATCACAAAAAATATAAATTTGTAAATATTGAAACAATTGACTTTTAAAGCGCAAAGAAATGAAAAAAAAACAAGTAATGCAAAATATAGATATATTTTTTATCAAAAATGTTTCAATTTTTATCAATTTTGTTTTTTTTTACTTCTTTTTACACCAAATGTAATTTTGAAAATATTGATATTTGTACTTTATGCGGGACAAAACAAAAGGGGTAAATAAAGATTATTTCTCCGCCATTTTTTTTATTTCATTTCCTTTCGATGCATATAAACCGGCATTTTCCATATCTCCAAGTTGCCGGTAAATAATGCTTAAATTAATATAAGTGTCAATGTCGTCTGTCCCCATTTCGACTGCTTTCAATAAATATTGAAGCGCATCGGTAAAGTTGCCGGACATTCCGTAAGCGGCTCCCAAATATTCATAAAACCTCACCGTTTTCGGAAAATCCATCGCAAGCGCCTGTTCAAGGCACGATAATGCCAATTCCAGGTTATGGAGATATTTGCCATAAATCACTCCTTTCACAAATAATGCCTCTCCGATATCCGGACGTATATACAATAATTCATCGCACGATTGCAGGATTTCTTCCGGCGTCGAAATAATCTGCTTATCGTCCAATAGTATATTCGTCATGTTTAATATTTCTTTCGTAATAATAGTTATTGTGCTGCTCCTTAATGTGGGATAAAATAGCGATATGGCGTAATAGTGTAATGCCTGAGCGATATCATTGTTTCTGTTCAAATAGAGTAATCCCAGAAGTTCGTAGGCATTTGAATATTGCGGATACAATTTTGCAGCACGTTTTAGATACCACATAGCTTCATCAAGATATTGATTCCGGTTTTTGGCATCGCTGAAATTATCAGGGGAAAAGAATTTTTGCATAATGGAATTCCCTGCTTCATAGTTGGCTTTCGTCGAGTTTTTAGAAGTTTTTACATCGGTGGTAAACAAGGTGAAATTGTCTTTCCAGACACTGTTTCTACTGATTGTTTTGATTGAATAGAAACATAAAATAATAACCAGCAGTGCGACTGTAATATAGTTTGAGTATTGCATTATCCTCCGACCTCTGCTAAATCGGGATAAAAATTTAAAATCAGCCTTGGCTAAAATTGAAAATTGACGGATTTGAGCGAGTCGCGGCACATAAGAAACAATTATCCACCCGATAAACGTTGCGAAACCTAACGACGAAAAAAATATAAACCTTTCACCCATAAAAGCTCCTACCGGAAAAAACAGATTTGACACGATTGAAAGGGGAAACAGGTATAACCAGATTGACCAGGAAATAACATCTCTTTTTTTGATCATTCCGTAAACGGCATACGTACCGATACCCAAATAAAATAATAATGATACTAATACAACCGGATTTGTCCAATTTACGATTTCGATATGGAAAGGATAATAATCGCTCGTCAACGGATGAGGGAAAAACAACAGTTTGACATATAAAAACAAGGTAAAGAATATGGTGGCAAAAAATTCGCCAGTTGTTGCATTAACAAACGGATTGTTCAACAGATCAAGAACTTCCGGTCTATCTGCATCTCCGATTACGCGTGCACGAATCCATAAAAACAAAACAGATACGATGATAAGCGGAATCATGGATCGTATAATCATTCGTTTTGAACTGTTTCGAAAATAAAACAGCGAAACAGGAATGATTGCTAAAAAAGTGATCGCATTTTCTTTAGATAGAAGTCCCAAAAACAGGCATAAGCCCGACAGTACGAGGTTATGAAATTTATTGTTGTCCATATATTTGACCGTAAACCATAGCGCGCCCAATGATCCGAGCAGTGCCATGATTTCGTCGCGGCTCTTGATATTTGCCACTACTTCGGTATGAATGGGGTGAGTCAAAAATAGCAGTGTCGCAATAAACGGAAATGTCAGATACCATTTTTTGTTTTTACGGGAAGAGAGTTGTTTTTGCAGGATCAAAAACAACAAACAGCATGTGAATAAATACAGGATAATATTTCCTAAATGACTGACAAAAGTATTTCCTTTATACGGCTCGTTTTGATAATCTTTTCCGAAAAATTCGATTTCTAATGCAAAGGTAACCAACGATAAAGGACGATAACGGCCACCCGCTAAAAAATTTGTTTTTTCTTTTAATTCCTTTTCATTCAAGTCATTTTGATAAAACAGCACTAAAGCGGCAAAGGTGTCATATTTCAGTATATCCGGTATTCCTTTGATTCCATTTTGCGTAAAACTATTGTGTGTTAATACTACCGCATCGTCGTAAACAAAACCATTATTTAAGGTATTTCCGTATAACAGGAACGCAATAATGGCAAATACAAGATGGGGTTTCCATTTGTCATTTATGGAAATCCGGATGTTTTTAGACGTTAATATTTTTTTTATTTTCATACGAGATTGTATAACTGAAAATTTCAAATCACGAACTGTTTACCTTTACTTATTTTTCATTTCATTCCCTTTCGACATATATATTTGGGCATTTTCCTTATCACCAAGTTGTTGAAAGATCAAACCCAGATTGATAAAGGTATTGTAGTCGTTGGTTCCTGATTCTACTGCTTTTAATAAATATACAATGGCTTCCTGATAATTCCCTGAAATGCCATAAGCCGTTCCCAAATACTCATAAAATTCCGCTGTTTTGGGAAAATCCATTGTAAGCGCATTTTGAAAGTTAACCAGGGCTAATCCGGTATTATGAAGGAATTTGCCGTAGATAATCCCTTTTAAATAAATTGCTTCTCCCATATCCGGATGAACACTTAACAATTCGTCGCATGATTGAAGAATATCTTCAGGTGTTGAAGCCACTTGATTATCATCTAAAAGTGCATGGGTGAAAGTTAATATTTGTTTGACAGCTTTGATTATCTCATCGTTTAATAAAGTGGGTATTTGAAGCGCTTGTGCAAAGTAATGGAGTGATTTGGCAACATCTTTGTAACAACTCCAATAAAGATTCCCAAGCTGCACAATGACATCATAACTATATGGTTGCAATTGTCTGGTCAGTTCTAAATATTGCGCCGCTTTATCACAGTACTCATTCCGTAGCAAGGCTTCATCTTCATTGTCAGGGTACATAGCTATTTGCAAATAGGCGGAACCGGCCATAAAAGATGCTTGTATAGAGTTTTCGGATGTTTTTGCATCGGTTATGTAAAGGGTAAAATTATCTTTCCATACGCGATTCCTGCTGATTGTTTTTGCAGCATACAGACAAAAAATCATTACCAAAACTGCACTTGTCAAATATCTTGTGAGTTTTGTATTCGATCGCTTTCCTCCGAAGGAGATGGGAAGACGGATTTTCGGAACATATGTAACGATCAGCCAACCTATAAAAACAACGAATCCTATGGACGAAAAATAAACAAAACGTTCATTCATAAATGCGCCTGTCGGGAAAAAAATATTGGAAACCACCGAAAGAGGCAACAGATAGAGCCATATTGACCATGAAACCACCTCTCTTTTTTTTATCAATCCGTAAACGGCATATATACCTATTCCTGCATAAAACAATAAGGATAATAATACGATCGGATTCGACAAAGTCGCAATTTCAATATGATACGGCGAATATTCATAAGTAAGCGGATGAGGATATACCAATAACTTAATGTATAGAAAGAGCGTATAGAAAATGGTAGCGAAGTGTTGTATGACTGTTGCTTCAGCAAATGGACTTAACAAAGTATTTTCACTATCGGAAGGTTCAAAACTAACTCCGAGTACGATTGCACGAATCAATAGAAAAAGTGAAGAGGCAACAATCAAAGGAAAGAGTGAAATCAATATTTTCCTGATTGTTCGAGTTTTGAAATAATATAGGGTAACCGGAATGACCGCAAGAAAAGTAATCGCATTTTCTTTTGACATCATCCCCAGAAACAGAGATAATCCCGACCATAGCAGGTAACGGAATTTATTGCTTTCAATATAGTTGATAGAAAACCATAAAGCACCAAGCGATCCGAGAAGCGCCATGATTTCATCGCGTCCCTTAATGTTGGCAACCACTTCGGTATGAATAGGATGTGCTAAAAACAGGATTGTGACAATAAATGATAAAGAAAAAAACCAATTTTTGTCTTTACCGGTAAGGGAAAGACGGGTTAGAATCGAATATAAAAGACAGGCTGTAAATAAAAACAACAGGATATTGATCAAATGGCTGATAAACGCATTCCCTAAAAACCTGTCGTTATGACTATTCGGAAGAATATTTTCTTTACCGAAAAATTCAACCTCCAGTGCAAATGTGACCAATGACAACGGCCTGTATCGGTCGCCTACCACAATTTTCATTTCTTTCATCAGATTTTGAGATGTTTGCAAATCGGCTTTATTAATCCAATGACCGATAAAGGAATTATATTTTAAGATAGCGGGAATGCCCTTTATCCCTTGCTGTGTAAATTGATTGTGGGTTAACACTATGCCATCGTCCAGGACAAAATAATTATTTAGCGTATTGGCGTATAGCATAAATGCAAGAATTGCAAATACAAAATGCGGTTTCCATTTTTCCTTTATTACAGTTAATATATTTTTTATCTTCGACATATTGTTTTTTTGTGCATACAGCAACCATGAATTATGCAGCTTGCTAATGCAAAGGTAGTACTAATTTATAAATAATAGTTATTTTTGCAATTAAAAAAACCGGCAAAGAGTTGTTAAAAGTCTATGAACGAAAGAAATACAAACAAACATGCGGTAATTGTAGGCGCAGGTCCTGCCGGATTGACAGCAGCATGCCTACTATTAAGAGAAATACCGGATATACAGATTACTGTTATTGAAGCAACAGATAGAGTAGGAGGCATTGCCGCAACAATAGCCTACAAAGGAAATCGAATGGATATGGGAGGGCATCGTTTTTTTACGAAAAGCCTGCAAGTTAAAGAATTTTGGGAGGCATTTTTGCCTGTTCAGGGACAGCCGGCCAAAGATGATCTCTTATTGAATGAACAAAAAAATTATTCATTCAATGGGCCTGACCCTGAGACAACCGATAGCGTTATGCTGATACGAAACAGGGTTTCACGCATTTTTTTTTCAGGTAACTTTTTCGATTACCCTGTTTCAATCAGATTGTCGACATTTGCCAATTTGGGATTATGGAACACATGCAAAGCCGGTTTCAGCTATTTATATGCTTTGATTAAGAAACGAAAAGTGCATTCATTAGAAGATTTTTATATCAACCGTTTCGGAAAACAATTATATCGTATGTTCTTTGAAGAATATACAGAAAAAATTTGGGGGATACATCCTTCCAATTTGTCATCGTCCTGGGGTGCTCAGCGTGTCAAGTCTCTTTCAATTCGTAATATCCTTAAAGAGGCTGTTACTAAAATCTTCCATCCGCAATACGAAAGCAAGCACATTTCACTTATAGAGCGTTTTTTATATCCTAAATTAGGGCCTGGACAGTTATGGGCAATGGTCGCTAACGAAATTAAGGCAAGTGGAGGAACCCTGCGTCTAAATGCCAGGGTTGTGAAAATCAATTTGATGGATCAGGTCGTCAAAACCATTTCTATTGAAACAAACGGGAAATCAGAGACTTTGCCGGTTGATTATTTGTTTTCGACCATGCCTGTGAAAGATTTGGCACTCGCTATTGAAAGCCGGATACCTGCTGAAATAAAGCAGATAGCATCGCAACTAAAATACAGGGATTTTATCACCGTTGGCTTGTTAGTGAAAAAATTAAAATTGAAAAATCAAACCAAAATCAAAACGCTCGAAAATATCATTCCCGATTGCTGGATCTATATACAAGATAGAGAGGTAAAAATTGGGCGCATTCAAATTTTCAATAACTGGTCGCCTTATATGGTGCATGATTATCGTCAAACGGTTTGGATCGGTTTAGAATATTTTTGCGATGAGGGAGATGAAATGTGGAATATGCCGAAAGAAGATTTTATTGAATTTGCCATTGCCGAGTTAGTAAAAATAAAAATTATTGACAGGGATGCTGTGATAGATGCACATCAAGAAAAAGTTCTCAAAGCCTATCCTGCATATTTTGGTGCGCATTATGAATTTGATAAAGTGAAAGGTTATTTGGATACGATCGAAAATTTATATTGCCTGGGGAGGAATGGTCAACATAAATATAACAATATGGATCACTCTATGTTAACAGCTTTTGAAGCAGTGAAAGTATTCAAATCGGGACAAAAAGATAAATCGTCAATCTGGAATGTCAATACAGCAGATGGATACCATGAGACCATCAATAATTAAATATTTTTGTATATTTGTCGCCGATATCTAACAGGGGTGCCTTACTTTCAGGCTGAGATCATACCCTTACAACCTGAACCGGATAATGCCGGCGTAGGAAGATGTAAGTACAACGAACACCCCTTTTTTATTTATTTTTTATCATATAATAAAATGAAAAAGGAATTGCTTTTATCAGGAATTGGCGGGTTGCTTATCATTGGAATACCTGCTATCGCACAGGAGGTAGATACGACCAAAGTTTATCAATTGAATGAAATAGTTGTTTCAGCCATACAAGCGCAGAAAGAAACGCCGGTGGCCTTTCAAAATCTTTCTGCCACACAATTAAGTAACCATAACACAGGTCAATCATTACCTTATCTGATGGCCGGAACACCTTCCCTGATCCTTACTTCCGACGGAGGAAACGGAGTAGGGTATGCCACCATGCGAATCCGCGGAACAGATGCCAATCGTATTAATTTTACCATTGATGGAGTTCCTTTGAACGAAGCCGAAAGCCAGGAGGTTTTTTGGGTAAACATGGCTGATTTTGCTGCATCGCTTGACCAGTTGCAAATCCAACGGGGAGTTGGGACATCCACTAACGGATCCGCTGCTTTTGGCGCAACCGTTTCCATGCAGACGCAAAAACCTTCGACAGTGCCTTATGCAGAAGTGGTATCATCTGCAGGATCGTTTGCCACATTTCTGACTATGGTCAAAGGAGGTACCGGATTATTAGGAAATCATTTCGTTTTCGACGCCCGTTACTCGAACGTTCAGACCGATGGCTATATTGACCGTGCGCGGGTAGATATGCATTCCTATTTTATCTCAACAGCTTATTATAATCATGGGACCATACTTAAATTCAGAACATTCGGAAGCAGTGAAGTAAGCTATCAGGCATGGAACGGGGTTGACGGCTCTATGTTGAAAACCAACCGCAGATTTAACAGTTGCGGCGCTTACGAAGAAAACGGAACCACAAAATTCTATGATAACCAGACGGATAACTATTGGCAACATCACTACCACCTGTTGGGTACACAACGACTGAACGACTGCCTGGATCTCAATCTGACGCTCCATTATACCGATGGAAAAGGATATTACGAAGACTATAAGGCAAACGCCAAATATGAAGCCTACAAATTACCGAATTATATAGAGAGCGAAGGAAACACACTAAGCCGGACAGACCTCGTACGGCGTAAATGGATGCGCAACGATTTTTACGGAGGATTATTCCACTTGCAATACCAAAACAAACAACTTCAAATAGTTACAGGTTCCTCCATAAATAATTATACCGGTGACCATTTCGGACGAGTGATATGGGTGAAAACAGCCGCCAACTTGCCGAAACCCGACTATGAATATTACCGGAGTCGGGGGAAAAAACTTGACTATAACGTTTATGTAAAATCATCATTCCGTTTTCTTGATTCATTCCATACATATATAGACTTGCAATTCAGGGGTATTGATTACCATATTGACGGAAGCGACGATAAAGCCGGCGATAACCTGCACGTTGACCGGCATTTTTCATTCTTCAACCCCAAAGCCGGAATTAACTACAATCGAAACGCTCACAACGCTTATCTCTCCTTTGCCGTAGCGCATCGCGAACCAAACCGTAAGAATTTTACGGAAAATGGCCCCAAGGAGCAACCTGCGTTCGAACGGCTTTTCGATTGGGAAGCCGGTTACAGTTATTCATCATCCCGCTTTCATGCAGGGATGAATCTGTATTACATGAACTATCGCAACCAATTGATCCTGAACGGTAAAATAAGTGAAATAGGCGAGCCTCTGACCTCAAATATAAGGGACAGTTACCGGACAGGTGTTGAATTAACTTGTGCAATACAACTGTTACCATGCCTTCGCTGGGAAGGAAACGTCACACTCAGTCAAAACAAAATCCGTCATTTTACCGAATATGTAGATACCTACGATACCAATTGGAACGAACTTCCCCAAACTGTGAACAATTTGGGAACATCAGCTATTGCTTTTTCTCCCAATACGATGGCAAACAGTCTGTTAGATTTCAAATTTAGAAACGCTTTTGCAACGTTCAGTTCCGCCTACGTTGGCCGCCAGTACTTAGACAATACATCCGAGCGTATGCGAAGCCTTGATCCTTATTTTGTCAGCAAACTGCAGGTCGGATATACGTTCTATCCTGCATTTATGAAAGAACTGGCTTTTGATGTAAGTATAAACAACCTGTTCAACGAACAGTACGAGACAAACGGCTGGGTATGGAGTTATATTCTGGCAGGCGAACGTCGTCAGGATTGTGGTTATTTCACCCAGGCCGGAACTAATTTTATGGGCCGGATGACTTTTAAATTTTAATCGTCAATTGTTTATGATTAGTAGTTTATGAATAGTGGTTAATGATAAATGGTTATTGAAGAAATATCTTTAAATCTTTAAATTTTAAATTTTAAATCTTTAAATTTTAAATCTTTAAATTAGTATTAAGTGACAACAATTGAGATTATAGGCGCTCTGATATGCTTATTGTTTTTATGGTTAGAATACAAGGCACATAGATGGCTCTGGCCGGTTGGTGCGATCACACCGCTCTTATACATTTATATATTCTTCTTCAGCAAATTCTATGCCATGATGGGGATTCAGCTATACTATCTGATTGCAAGCATATACGGATGGGTTTGCTGGAGAAAAAAGCCTACGGAAGAGACCGAAGTGAGGATCGTCCGGCTTCCGGTGCAGTTGTTTTGGAAACTTTTATTGATTGTTGCCGGATTATTTATGCTGATTGCATGGATATTAGCAATGTTTACCGACAGTCCCGTACCTTATGGTGATGCACTGACAACGGCGCTTTCAATAGTAGCCATGTGGATGTTAGCGAAGAAATATGCTGAGCAGTGGTTGTTTTGGCTTGTTTCTGATACGATTTCAGTAGGATTGTACTTTTGGCAGGCGTTATATCCTACCAGTGCTTTATATATGGTATATGCGGTTGTTTCCGTTTTCGGATATCTGAAATGGAAGAGGCAGGCAGCTGACGCGGATGGTAAAGATTTTCGCTGATAAGATTAGAATTTACATAAATTTGCATTACTTTCGTTCAACTATATAACAATGAATACCATTTATCAACAAATATTTAAGGATATAGATGCTGTTATTCTGGCAGCAGGCGATTTTCCTTCGCATCCTGTTCCATTAGCAGTATTAGAACAACATCACGACCGAATTATCTGTTGTGACGGAGCAGCTGATTTGCTTCTCCAGGTCGGCTTTTCCCCGAAAATCATTATTGGCGACGGCGACTCACTTTCGCCGGAAATACAAGAAAAACTTTCCGACAGGTTTATCCGCTATACTGACCAGGAAACAAACGATCTGACCAAAGCATTCCTTTATGCAGTTTCACACCAATACCACCGCTTGTGGATACTGGGCGCCACCGGTAAGCGTGAAGATCATACGCTGGGCAATATCAGTCTGTTGGCAGATTATATGGATATGGCTAATGTACAAATGTTGACCGATCACGGCAGGTTGATACCTTCCAAAGGAAACGCCATTTTTACATCCTATCCCGGTCAGCAAGTCTCTGTTTTCTGTATGGATCAACAACCAATAACCCTCCGCGGATTAAAATATCCGGTCGAAGGCCGTATTATCAACCGATGGTGGGAAGCTACACTCAACGAAGCACTTTCAGACCGGTTCGAAATAGAAACCAATGGCAAAGTGATTGTTTTTCAGACGTTCTGAATTTTCAATTCGGAAGGGGTTTAGGCGGAATTTTGCCATTATCCATAGCGGCTGAGAGTGCTAAAAAGGCAATGATGGTAGCGTTGTATTGCAGGTCGGGAATATTCAATCGTTCGTAAGTGTCCATTAACGTATGGTAGCCGCGCCCGTATTCCAATTCATCCTGTATAAATTGAAATGCAGGTAAACCGATACGGTTAAACGACAGATGGTCGGTACCTCCTGTTGTGCGCGGTGATAAAACGCCGAAGTCCATGTTTTCTAACGGTTTGATCCATTGTCTGAAATAGGGAAATGCCATATCGTTTTCTTCCAAGTAAATACCTCTGAACTTCCCCGAACCGTTGTCCATATTGAGATAGAGGGTAAACTGTTCATAGCCTTTACGAGGTTTGTTATTATCCACATCGTAGAGATTATTCTGCATGTAGCCACGCGAACCGAACAATCCCTGCTCTTCGCCGCCCCAAAGGGCCACCCGGATGGTACGACGGGGACTGATACCTGTTGCTTTAATAATACGCAGTGCCTCCATCATCACGACACATCCTGCTGCATTGTCGGCAGCACCCGTGCCGCCATGCCACGAGTCCCAATGAGCGCCGAGAAGCACTACCTCATCTTTCAGTTTGGGATCGGTGCCGGGTATTTCGGCCATCACATTGTTAATGACCCGATTGTCGTAAAACTCATTGTTGATTTCCACTTCCATTGCGACGGTTACATTATTGTTGATCAACCGGATCATGCGGCCATGATCTTCGACGGGAAGCACTAATTCTGCCACCGGTGCGGGATCGCCATAATTACTGTATGTCACACTCGTAGATCGCGGGACATTAAAAGTTCCGCTGCCACTTATGATTACAGCCGGTTTTTCTTGAGCCAAAAAAGTGCTGATTCGTTGTTGCAACTGATATGTTGATAGCATCCCTCTTGCCGAAACAGGTGACGGTATGGGTCCCTGCGGACGTGGATCTATCGCTAATTCAGCAAGATGCTCGTCGGTTTGCCGTGTTGCTAAAGGCGAAAACCGTATTTCGTATTTTTGTGTTTCGGGCATCAGGACAATTTTTCCGGCAAGCGTACCCTTATATTTGTCCATGTCTTCTTCTGCATTTATATTTAGCAGTACGACTTCGCCATTAACTAAACCGTTGGTACTGCCAGACCATGCTTTGGGAGTGGCCGTGAAATGGCAGTAGTACGGAACCGTCATCGCAACGTATGTCTTGAGATTGTCCCATCCGCCCCTTGGAAAATCCATAGCCTGTTCGATCCGGGCATTTGTAAAACCCATTTCGATGAGTCTGTCCCGGGCAATCTGTTCGCCACGTTCAGCTAATTTTGAACCGACAAGACGCGGACCGGCAAAATCGGTCAGATAGAAAACTAAGGATTCAATCTGCGACTTTCGCAATGCTTCCTGTTTGATTTTGTAGGCAATATCTTCAGAAAGTGATTGTTGTGCAACAGCAACCAATGTAGCGAAAAAAACGGCTAAAACGCCAATACTTAATTTTTTCATAATGTGTATGTGTTATTAATATGATGTGCGAAAAAATCAATCAACTGCTTTGCTGCAACAAACGGACTGATTTCGTGATTCAAAATGCGTTGTTCCATTTGAGGCAGGAGTTTTTTTACTTCAGGATTTTGATAAAATGATTGATGTAATATGTGTTGGATGCTTTCATACATCCTGTATTTTGTTTGTTCATTTCGCTTATTGGCAAAGTATCCGTTTGCTTTCGTAAATGCAACATAATCGTCAATCATTTTCCAAATCTCTGCGATACCGGTATTAAAACGTCCCGAGTAGGTAAGTACTTTCGGCGACCAGCCTGAATCCGGCAAAGGGAAAAGATGTAACGCATTCCGGAGATAACCGGCAGCAAGATTAGCTCGTTTGATATTGTCGCCATCGGCTTTGTTTATCACGATTCCATCGGCTATTTCCATGATACCGCGTTTGATGCCTTGCAGTTCGTCGCCTGTACCGGCTAATTGGATCAGCAGGAAAAAATCAACCATTGAATGGACAGCCGTTTCGCTCTGACCAACACCAACCGTTTCAACAAAAATTGTGTCGAAACCGGCGGCTTCACACAATACGATTGTCTCGCGGGTCTTACGTGCCACGCCTCCTAACGAGCCGGCATTCGGCGAAGGACGAATAAATGCATTTTTTTCGCGCGACAGCGATTCCATCCTTGTCTTATCGCCCAAAATGCTTCCTTTGGAACGTTCGCTGCTGGGATCTATGGCAAGGACCGCTAACTTATGTCCCTTTCGCACCAAATACATGCCAAAAACATCAATTGAAGTACTCTTGCCCGAACCCGGCACACCTGTAATGCCCACCCGTACCGACTTTCCTGAATGCGGCAGGCATTGTTCAATAATTTGTTGCGCTTGTATTTGATGTACATCCCTTGCGCTCTCTATCAAAGTAACGGCACGGCTTAAAACGGCAATATCACCCTTAAAAATCCCTTCCACAAAATCGGAAGTGGAAAAGTTTTTTTGCCGTGTGTTTTTCTTATAATAAGGACTGACCGAGGGTGTGTCAGTCACTCCTTTGTTCACTTTCAGGCTTTTGAATTGCCGGTCGTTTTCAGGATGAATCATGCCTTTTTATTTTTCTGCAACGATTCGTACCTCCTGAACCGGCCTTTGCGGATCATTATTGATAATAAATAAACTTGTTTTAAATAAGCCTTTTATCTCTTTTGGATTCACATATACCTTTAATTTCAATGTTTCGTCCGGTTGAAGTATTTTTTTATTGAAACCCGTAATTTCCGTATCTTTTACATTATCTACAGAAATACTGTGAAGCATAAGAGGTGATTTGCCTGTATTACTGATGGTTAGCTCCCTGAATTCGCGTTTTCTCTTTAGCTTTCCGAAGTCAAGCTCTCTGGCAGATATTTGTACAGAGGGCTTGTCGGCTTTTTCGTTCGGAGTAAGTTGTCTGAAATCATCAATGAAATTGACCGACACAGGGATGGTTTTCGTTGTCTTTTCCCCTGATATACTTTCGGTTATCCAGGTAAATTGAGCGTTTTTCCTGCCCCTGAAATGAGCATCTATTATGGATGGTTTGAGCGCTACCTCCATCTGGTCGGGATAGTTGCTTTCCAATCGCTCAGGTACGGTAACCGTTAAAAAGTCAGGAATATTCTCTACAGTCAGTTTTAAATCTTCATCACCGAAATTTTGAATCCATATTTCCGTATTTGTCGCTTCACCCGGACGGACAGCATTGAAATGGAATGAGGCCTGTTCCATTTGCACTTTTCCGATAGTATCTTTGAAAAGCACATTGAGGGTTTGAGGTTTCGGTATCACAGTGCCTTGTATGGTAAATACCCGGCGCAACGTTTTTTCGTTGGTGAAAGCGGTGATTCTTTTTAAAAATGGGCCGGGACGGTTTACCATATCATATGAGACAATCACATAACCTTTTGCACCCGGCTCAATCGGATTTTTCGACCAATTAGGCATCGCACATCCGCAAGTAGTTAATACATTGGAAATAATCAAAGGTGTATTACCGGTATTTGTCACAATAAATTCATGGACTGCATATCCGTCCACTTCTCTGACTTTTCCAAAGTCATGTTCCATATTTTCGCATGAAAACACAGGACCTGAATTTCCTGTTTCCTGTTGGCCCCATAAAATAGAAACTTGACTCACAAACATGAGCCAAAAAAGAAAAAGACCGAACACTCGTATTGTCTTTTTCATATTCAGTCCTTACTGAGTGCGATTAATAATAAAATAATTATTTCACGTCTCCTTTAATGGTCAACACATAATTACCCGTCTTGCCATTGCTGTAAACTGAAATCGTTTTTGTAAAAGGACCGGGTCGTCCGGCAGTATCGTAAGTGACTTTAATTTCTCCTGTTTTGCCCGGTGCAATAGGCTCTTTCGACCAGTCAGGCGTGGTACATCCGCATGAAGCTAAAACACGTGTAATGACTAATGGTAATTCTCCATTATTAAGCACGGTAAAAATGTGAGATACAGATCCGTCTGATTCTTTGATATCTCCAAAATCATAAACTGCATCGCCAACAACAGTGATTGAAGCCTCCCTTTGTTGTGCAGAAACCAAACTTGTTGCAAAAACAACCATCAATAATAAAAAAATTCGTTTCATATATAAATAAAATTTTGTTAATGAATCAATTTGCAAAAATACAATTATTTTTAATATGTGATAATACTATATTCGTAAAAAGTAAACGAAAAACTGTTATTCTCGTCTGCCGGATACGTTTCTTCACTCCTTTTTTCCCATTTTGTCAGGTCGAGTTTCGGGAAAAATGTATCCGCTTCCGGAAAAATTGCATGAACCCGCGTTAAGTAAATCTTTGATACATAAGGTAGCGCCTGATTATAAATTTGACTTCCACCGATGATATAGACTTCCTCTTCAGTCGAAAGTTTAATTATGGCTTTATCGAAAGATGAAAAAATGAGGCAGTTTGGGGGTGAAAAATCCGGGTCTCTACTGAAAATTGCATTGGTGCGGTTAGGCAGTGCGCCGTTTGGCAAAGATTCGAATGTCTTGCGCCCCATCAAAACAGTATGTCCGGTGGTTAGTTGCTTAAAACGTTTCAGATCGGCAGGAAGATGCCAAAGCAATCCGTTCCGGTAACCTGTTTCGTTGTTTTCGCCAATTGCGGCAATGATGGATAAATTCATTTTATTTGACAATTATAACCTCCCCCTGCCCCCTCCAAAGGGGGATAGAATTGGTAATCATTATTCTCTCTTAAATCTTAAATCACAAATCTTAAGCCTTAAATCTTAAATCTTAAATCTTAAATCACAAATCTTAAATCTTAAATCTTAAATCTTAAATCAAACCGCTACTTCTCCTTTGATATGCGGGTGAGGGTCGTAATTTTCTAAAAAAAAGTCATCGTACCGGAATGAAAAAATATCTTTCACCTTCGGATTGATTCTCATAGTGGGTAGCTTACGGGGTTCACGACTCAGTTGTAATTTTACCTGTTCGATATGATTGGCGTAGATATGTGCGTCGCCGAATGTATGAATAAAGTCGCCCGGTTGTAAACCTGTTACCTGAGCAACCATCATCAGTAATAACGAATAAGAAGCAATATTGAAAGGTACACCTAAAAAGACATCGGCGCTTCGCTGGTAAAGTTGAAGACTCAATTTCCCTTCGTTCACATAAAATTGAAACAAGACATGGCATGGAGGAAGATTCATCTTTTTCAAATCACCTACATTCCACGCACTAACAATAATACGGCGTGAATCGGGGTTTTCTTTTATTGCACGGATAACTTCAGTGATCTGGTCAATAAATCCACCGTCGTAGTCAGGCCAGGAACGCCACTGAAAACCGTAAATATGTCCTAAATCGCCATTTGAATCAGCCCATTCGTTCCAGATTCGAACGCCCTGTTCCTGCAGATAAGCAATATTCGTATCTCCTTTCAGGAACCATAACAATTCGTGGATGATTGATTTGAGATGCAGTTTCTTGGTGGTAACCAACGGAAAACCATCTCTCAAATCGAAACGCATCTGGTAGCCGAACACACTGACCGTCCCTGTATTTGTCCGGTCGTCTTTTGATGCTCCTTGTTGGAGAATATGATCGAGTAAATTTAAATATTGTTTCATATTGAAGGCAAAAATAAATAAAAATGACATTTATTTACTTGGTTCGTTGAAAAAATATTTATTTTTGTTTTTTTTTGCAGAAAATTCAACACTAACACTAAAAATAGATAATTAAAATGAAAAAACATTGGATGCTCCCTCTATTAGCAATATGTTTGCTATTGTCATGTAAGGATAAGGAGGAAAAATTAATTTCCGGATTGGAAAAAGAAAAATTTGTGTCGGAGGCAGGCGGTAAACAAACTGCTTTATATGTGCTTGAAAACGATAATGGGATGGAGGTTTGTATTACAAACTATGGCGGTCGCATAGTATCGGTCATGGTGCCTGACCGAAACGGAAAGATGACGGATGTGGTACTGGGATACGACAATATTGCCGCCTATACGGCTTCAAACGGTAACTTCGGCGCACTGATAGGCAGGTATGGCAACAGGATTGCCAACGGTCTTTTTACTTTACATGGAGTTGAATACCAACTGCCGAGAAACAACAATGGCAACTGCTTGCATGGCGGTCCGGAAGGATACCATGTACAGGTGTGGGACGCCGTACAACCGGACAAGAAAACGCTTGAACTGACTCGTCTTTCAAAAGACGGTGAAGCAGGCTTTCCCGGTAACTTGTATGTCAAAGTGACCTATTCAGTTACGGACGATAATGCGCTTGATATTCGCTATGACGCTTCCTCCGATAAACCGACCGTTGTCAATCTGACCAACCACAGCTACTTTAATCTGTCGGGCATTACCGGATCGCAGATTTTGGACCATCAGATTATGATCAATGCAGATCGTTTCACCCCTGTCAATGAGTTGCTGATTCCGACATCCGAACTTGCTCCGGTAGAAGGTACGCCAATGGATTTGCGCCGTCTCACAGTCATTGGAGCTAAAATTGACGACCCCTTCGAACAATTAGTTATAGGGCGCGGTTTCGACCATAACTGGGTATTAAATTCGGGAGGAGATATTACACAATTGGCATGTAAAGCCATCAGTACAGTTAGTGGTATAGGGCTGGAAGTATATACAAACGAACCGGGCATTCAATTCTATTGCGGAAATTTCATGAGCAATGAAAAAGGAAAGTTCGACGCTATCTATCCTCATCGTGGCGCTTTTTGTTTAGAGACACAACATTATCCGGACAGCCCGAATCAACCGGATTTTCCGACTACCGAGCTTCACCCGGGTGAAAAGTATATGAGCAGATGTATTTATAAGTTTACGGTTGAGAAATAAACCACCATGAAAACAACAAGAAGAGAGTTTTTAAAAAAAGCAGGCGTTGGTTCTGCGTTATTGGCTGTAGGTGGTGTATTGCCAGGGTTTAGTGCGTCAAGCTATCAACGTATCCCGGGCGCCAACGAACGAGTCAATATGGCAATGATAGGGGTAAATTCGCGCGGCGATGCATTGACCAAGAATTTTGTTCGTCAAACGAATGCCTGCGAAATCGTTACGGTTTGTGATGTGGACACACGTGCCATCGAAAACTGTATCGCCGCTACGAAGTCAGTACAAACCAAGACGCCTAAAGGGGAAACCGACATTCGCAGGGCGCTCGATGACAAACAGATAGACGCCGTGGCAATCGCCATGCCCGATCATTGGCATACACCTGCCGCATTGCTTGCCATGCAGGCGGGCAAACATGTATATTTGGAAAAGCCGGTCAGCTATTGTCCGCGTGAGGGCGAAATGTTAGTCGAAGCAACAGCCAAGTATGGCAAGGTAGTGCAGATCGGCACACAACGCCGCTCATGGCCAAAGGTGGCCGAAGCCGTAAAACTGGTACAGGACGGTATCATCGGCAAAGTACATTTCGGCAAAGGCTGGTATGCCAACAACCGCGAAAGCATCGGTACAGGCAAAGTAGTACCGGTACCTGATTGGTTGGACTGGAATCTCTGGCAGGGACCGGCGCCGCGTACCGCATTCAAAGACAATATCGTGCACTATAACTGGCACTGGTTCTGGCATTGGGGTACTGCCGAGACATTGAACAACGGCACACACATGGTAGATCTTTTGTTATGGGGCATGAACCTGAAATATCCCACCAAAGTCAGTTCAATAGGAGGACGGTATTATTATAAAGACGATTGGGAAACTCCGGATACACAGATGGTAAATCTTGAATTTGGGGACGATGCTTCCATCCTATGGGAAGGACACAGTTGCAGTGGTAAAAATCTCGAAGGAAGTTCGGTGGGGGTAATCTTTTATGGTGATAAGGGTAGCGTATATATTTCGGCAGGAAACGATTATAAGATATATGACAAACGCAACAATGTGATCACCGATGTAAAAAGTGATATAATGGTTGATCCGCAAAACAGGGTAAATCCTTCCGACCAATTGGATATTATTCATATAGTAAACTTTTTAGATGCGATCAGAAAAGGAGAAGCTGTGGCTGCACCCGCCGAAGCAGGCCATAAAGCCACATTAGTAATGCAATTGGGCAATATCTCATTACGTACCGGACATTCCCTTGATATCAATCCAACAGACGGTCATATTATAAACGACCACGAAGCTCAACAATTTTGGAGCCGTACATACGAACCCGGTTGGGAGGCGAAAGTATAAATAACAATGCCGAAAATTGCAGATACACCTATGTTGAGGCAGTACTTTGATATAAAGTCAAAGCACCCTGATGCTATTCTGCTGTTTCGTGTGGGAGATTTTTATGAGATGTATGGCAAGGATGCCGTCGTTGGGGCTGAGATTCTGGGGATTGTCCTTACCAAACGCTCGAATGGAATCGCCGATTATGTTGAGATGGCCGGTTTTCCGCATCATGCATTAGATACCTATCTCCCGAAATTAGTCCGTGCCGGAAAGCGGGTTGCGATCTGCGATCAGTTGGAAGACCCAAAAACAACGAAGAAATTAGTGAAACGGGGCATTACCGAGTTGGTAACTCCGGGCGTATCTATCAATGATAATATCCTGAATCATAAAGAAAACAATTTTCTGGCGGCTATACATTTCGGAAAAAACATCAACGGTGTTTCTTTTCTTGATATTTCAACCGGCGAGTTTCTGACAGCAGAAGGTTCGACCAGCTATATTGATAAATTATTAAGTAACTTCGCACCCAAAGAAGTACTGATTCAACGCAACATAAAAAAACACTTCGAAGAAACATTCGGCTCGCATTTTTTGCTGTTTGAACTTGACGATTGGGTTTTTACTTACGATACAGCCTACGAACGACTACTGAAACATTTTGATACTTCGAGCCTCAAAGGATTCGGCATTAATGATTTACAGCAAAGTATTATCTCATCAGGCGCGATTTTAGCCTATTTAGATATCACACAGCATACGCAAATCTCACATATTGCCAATATTTCGCGTATCGAAGAAGAGCGATACGTCAGACTCGACCGGTTTACAGTACGTAATCTGGAATTAGTACAGACCATAAACGACGGAGGAATTGCACTGAGCCATATCTTGGATAAGACATCATCACCAATGGGCGCCCGTTTGTTGCGTCGCTGGCTTCTGTTTCCGCTGAAAGATACGCATGCGATCCGTAAAAGACAGGATGTAGTTTCCTGTTTTGTAAAGCAAAAAGAATTGCGGAACAAATTAATCAAGTTAATTGCAGAAATAGGTGATTTAGAACGTATCATTTCAAGAGTCGCCGCCGGGAGGGTATCTCCACGTGAAGTAGTACAATTAAAAACAGCCCTTTATGCGATTGAGGTTGTCAGGGCACTTTGTACAGCAAGCGATGAAATCGAACTGCTAACCCTCTGTGGGAAAATAGATTTATGTATTGAACTGCGCGAAAGGATTCAAAGAGAGATTTGTAAAGACCCTCCTGCTTTGGTGAACAAAGGAGGCGTGATCAACAAGGGCGTCAATGCCGATTTGGACGAACTGCGATATCTGGTTTTCTCCGGAAAGGGGTATCTGATGCAAATTCAACAACGTGAAATTGAACAGACAGGTATCCCAAGCCTGAAAATCGCCTTTAACAATGTATTTGGCTATTATATCGAGGTACGAAATACGCATAAAGACAAGGTGCCTGCGACATGGATTCGAAAGCAGACATTAGTCGGTGCCGAGCGCTATATTACCGAAGAATTGAAAGTATATGAAGAGAAAATTCTGGGGGCTGAAGAGAAAATCATCACATTAGAGACATGTTTGTTTAATGAATTGGTCTCAGAAATGGCCAAAAATATGCTTCCAATACAACAAAATGCATCCGTTGTAGGTCAATTGGACTGTCTAAATTCTTTTGCAGAAGTGGCTGTGAGAGACAAATATTGCAAGCCGGCATTAGACGATTCTGATACGATTGATATTAAAGCCGGACGACATCCGGTCATTGAACACCAACTTCCTGCCGGTGAACCTTACATAGCCAACGATGTGCATATAGATAGAAAGCAACAACAAATTCTGATTATTACAGGGCCGAACATGTCAGGTAAATCTGCCTTATTGAGACAAACAGCCCTGATTACCCTGATGGCGCAAACCGGCAGTTTTGTGCCGGCGCAAAGCGCCCGTATAGGAATAGTAGATAAAATTTTTACACGTGTAGGAGCTACAGATAATATTTCCGTTGGCGAATCAACCTTTATGATTGAAATGAATGAAGCCGCCGAAATCATCAATAACCTCTCGCCAAAAAGCCTGATCCTTTTTGACGAACTTGGACGAGGGACAAGTACTTACGATGGCATCTCCATCGCCTGGGCAATTGTGGAATATATTCACGAACATCCGACTGCCTCTGCCCGAACGCTGTTTGCCACTCACTATCATGAATTGAACGAAATGGAACGCTCATTCAAGCGCATCAAAAATTTTAATGTGTCGGTAAAAGAAGCCGACAACAAAGTTATCTTCCTGCGTAAGTTAGTTTCCGGAGGAAGCGAACATAGCTTCGGAATCCATGTGGCCAAGATGGCCGGATTACCGAAAAGCATTATCAAACGTGCCGACGAAATCCTGAAGCAGTTGGAGAACGAAAACAGTCAGTCAGGAATCACTACAAAACCGGTTGGGAAAATTGCTTCGCACAGTGAAGGGTATCAACTTAACTTCTTCCAGTTGGACGATCCTGTGCTCAGTCAGATACGAACGGAAATTAATAATCTGGATATCAATAATCTGACACCGATTGAAGCGCTTAATAAGTTGAATGAGATTAAACGGATATTGAAGAAATAAAGAATTAGGAATTAGGAATTAAGAATTAGGAATTATGAAAAAGATTTTATTTATCGGATTGACGCTTATTTTAGCGTTGTGTATGTGTAGTCCTGACGGAAAGAAACAACCGCAGGCGTTTAACTATCAACCGAAATTCAAACAAATCAAGGTTGATACGGCACGATTACAGAGAATTGACAACCTGCTTCAGGATTATGTCGATCAGGGTATCATACCCCATGCGCTTACTTTTGTTGCCAAAGGCGGACAAGTGATTCACCACAAGACTTTCGGTTGGAGGAATGTCGAACAACAAATCCCATTGGAAAAAGACGACATCTTCCGCATGTATTCACAGACGAAAGCCGTCGTCACGGTAGCGTTGATGACACTCTTTGAGCAGGGGAAATTCCAGCTCGACGACCCCGTGTCGAAGTATATTCCGGAAATGACCGATCAGGTGATTATTGATGGCAGCGACCCGCTATCGCCCAAAACACGCAAGGCGGCATCGCCTGTCCTGATCCGCCATCTGATGTCTCACACATCGGGCATACAGGGAGCAAGACTGCCACGTGGCACCCAACCAAGGCAGTACGAAACATTGAAGGACAATGTGATTGACCTTGTTCGGGCACCTTTGATTTACGATCCGGGTACAAAATGGAATTACCATCCGGCATTGGACGTTGTGGCCTATCTTGTAGAATATTTTTCAGGAAAGCCGCTGCAGGAATACCTCAAGGAAGTCATTTTCGATCCTTTAGGCATTGAAGAAATGGCGTATTATTACGATGAGGATTACAGAGACAGGTTTGTCACCTGCTACAGAGCCGATAGTACGGGAAAAATCGCGCCGGTTGAAATGTGGAGTGGTCGTAATCCTTTTGACACCGACAGACGTTTTGCACAAGGTGGAACAGGTCTAAACGGCACGATTGAAGGCTATGCACGTTTCTGTCAGATGATTCTTAACGGAGGTAAATTCAATAATCAACGCATACTTGGACGACGTACGCTCGAAATCATGGCGAAAGACCAGATATCACATCCCGGAGGGGGCGACGCCAATTTCCGTTTTGGAATTGGATTCCAGATATATCCGGGTGAAAGTATTGCATGGGAGGTACAAAACGGCTTTTCGCCCTTGGTATCACCGGGTGCATTGAGTTGGGGAGGAATGGCTAATACGGATTATATCATTGATCCAAAAGAAGATATGATTATCCTGCTCTATACTAACCGCGTACCCGATACCTATATATGGGAAAAATTCCTCAATACTGTTTATCAGGTCCTGGAATAAATGATAATAGCTGATTCAGCATCGGGTGTCCGGTAACGTTTGTATTTCGTTTTTCCCCTACTTCTTTTACCGGATATCAGGAAAGCGCTATGCAATATTTTATAATTCAGTGTTTTCCTGAATTTGCCGGCAATGCTTGCATCCATAGTTAAAAATTGTCCATTGTAAGGGAAACTCGTTACGGCTTGATTTTTTCATATATACTTGCCTGTTTCCGTTATTTGTGAAAGATGCAGGATAATATCTGTATCCCACCATCCAGCTATGGAGTAGGTGAATGTAACCATAATTTATTCAGGGATTTAGTCAGGTGAAATATAGGTTTTTCGTCTGCAATATAGATGTGTTAGATCTGTTCTCGTAACTTATTATGGTTTTTCCTGTGTCATCGTCCGATAATTGACAGGCAATTGATCTCCGATCCGAAAATGCCCCATATATCCCATGAACAACACATCGTTTGGGTTACTCAAATTCCCCCAGGCATCAATAAAGATAGTGTCGGTAAAGAAGATAATTCGGGAATGTTCAACATTATTTCTTGTAATTCCTATCTCACCAAAATAAATCCTGCCATGGTATGTCGAAAATATTAAATCTTCCGGTCTTAAGCCAGGATCTATCCGCACTTCTTTTTGGTCGGAAGATTTTTTTATAACAAAACATTCAGAGGGTTCAATTTCATATCTATATTTATCTAATTTATATGTAATATAATTGAATGCGATCGCGTGCAGTTGTTCGTTTGCGAGTCCACGTAAAAAATGAGGAGGCGAATCTATGAATACACGTTCTCTCCTTTTTACAATAACAATATTGGAAGGCTCCAAATCTTCAAAGAAAGTTGAACCTTCCAGAAAAACCTGTAAGGGAATCCCCACCCCTAACTGACGGCCAGGGTATTCCACTTCAAATTTTTCTAACGTCAGATAGATTCTGTAAGCTAAGTAACGATTGTGAATAATCACCGGTTCGTCACAGCTGGCCGACAGCATATGGGTTTGGTAGTTAAACCAGATATCAATTTTCTCCTCATTTTCTATTATACAGGAGGTAGCTCCCAGTGATTTTCCGAGAAATTCACGTCGAAAAGCGTTTAATAATTGCCTTCTTGAATATCTGGCGGCAGGGACGACTACGTCTCCTAACATATTTTCTTTTTCGACCACAAAGAGCGTATCCGGTAAAGAAAAAAAGGGATTGTGGACAGTCATTGTCCCGTACACAATATGGCTGATAACAAGCGGCCGGTTGATATATGAATCAGTGGTTATTTCAAACCTGCCGTCCAGACCTGTTACGGCATGTAAACTGCTCCCTTCGATATAAACGTGCGCTCCGACCACATGTTCATTATTTTCCCTGTCAAAAACAACGCTGGTTAAGGTTAATTGCTGCGCATCCATACTGTTGATAATCAACAATAACAGCATTATTACATAAAATAACTTGTCATACATAAATGTGAATATTTAATGATTAAAGTCAATACAAACTCTAATAATTGTTTATCAGAATTATTCAACCATTATTTTTTTTACCTGCCGGACAATTTGGCCATTCAATGTTATCCCTTCGATCACAACGGAATATGTTGTTCTGAAATCGGAAGTATAAAATTCAAAAGAGGCTTCCCCTTCATCGTTAATAACAATATCAGGTTTCCAGAAGATAGTAGTCCGGTAATCGGGCGTATTGGATTGCCTGGCTTCCAATGTTTCATATCGGGGGGCATAAAATTCTATCGGTTTCTGATAACCTAACGGAGTGTAAACAACATGGTTGGCTTTTTCTGTAAAGGATGAATTTACTCCTCTCCGGGTTGTAATGCTGATGGCTCCGCCTGCGCCACGCATACCAAATACAACTCCATTAGCCCCTTTGAAAATATCAATACTTTCAACAGTAATCATCGGTATTCTCCACGCTCCTTCATCTTCTTGTACAAACCCGTCAATTACTAAAAGCGCCGTAGCATTATTTCCCCTACCCATAGTTGCTCTCAGTCTAATCGTCTTTGTTCCGTTTGTACTTATCAATACGGTAGCGCCCGGTTCAAGCATTTGAATTACATCGGCAAGCGTTCGATTATCGCCTTGATATTTTTCAATATCATTTCTTGTTATGGTATTATTAGAAGACGAATTAGCCCAGAACTGAAGTCTGGGGTCATCTTTCTTCTCAATTTTTCGTGCGGTAACTTCCACTTCATTCAACTGAATCGTCCACATATCTTCTTCAAACTTCGCACGTTGCCCTGCCTTCACAAAAAAAGTGTTTATATCGGATTCGTTAATTGTTTTTTCACTTGTTTCAAACCTCTCTGCAGCGAGGCTTTTGGGCGAATATACTAAAACAGGAAACTTTTCTTCGTCAATAACAAGTTTGACATTGTCGAGTCCATTCTTGCTTAATGCCTGAATATAAATCGTAGTACTGTCGGGAAATTTCAAATCCTGCACAACGAATAAACCGTTTATGTCTGTTGATGTAATTCCAACTCCACCCTCTTTCATCACAACAAATATTTCACTGTCTGCAACAGGTCTGGAAAGAAGCAGGCTTTTAACCTGGCCTGATATTTCCTGGTCCATTTGAAAAGGAATCAGCGGATATTCAACGTCGCCCTTGACTGCTTTCGGCACATTGTATCTTCTCCACCCATGTGTCATCATCAACAAATCTAATGCAGTATTGGAGGCGGGATTATCCTGCAAATAATATGCCGGATTTTCGATATAACCTTTTAACTCGGACGAAAGCAATAAACTGGAAAGGATTGAGGTGGATTCATCAACGGCTATATCCTTATCGTCTGTGACCGATACGGAGAAATGACCGAACCTTCCCCCCCAATCATCTGTTTGGTTTAACGTCTCGCTACGCCGTGATAAAAGCGAGTCTGCCGGCTGGTTCAAAGCAGGAGTTTTGTAGTAATCTTCGAGACCTCTCCCTACGCCCCCTCCAAAGGGGGATAATGCTACGCCGGATTGAAAATCGGCAAATAACAGTGTGGCAACGATTTTGTCGCGGATTTGATAAGTATCTTTATCGGTTTGAAACTCAATAGTTGCTGTAGCATCATTATTTTTATTGAATACCAGCCGTTCGCTTAAAGGATTCATTTGACTGTCGAATAAAATAAACTGTATCACTCCGGCAGGGAATTGATTCTGCTCGAAAACGGCAGCTTTCTTTTCTTTGTCCCATTCCGCGAAATAAAGTAACATTCCCCGGCAATGTGCAAGAAGGTACAGACGACTGTCGGAAGGCTGGGTTTCGAATATTTCCTCCCCCTGACCTCCTCCAAAGGGGGATAATGGCGTTTGAGCGGAGTGTTGTACTCCAACATAAAGGTTATTGTTATTGGAGGATGCTGTTAATGCGTATGCTTGAGGGTTGGCTTGAGGCAGTTCAAACCGTTTTTCAAGACCGGTTTCATCCGTGCATTGCAGATAGTATCTTTTACCTGCTTCAGGTTGATAGCCCAAAATCCCCATACCGGCATACAATGTCTTGACAGAAGTGATTGTTGTGCCGTTTTCATCCATGAGCGTACCCGAAACAGTTGCAGGATAACCGGTCTTGTTTAATGCCTTAAAGGCTACCTTACTGAAAATACCGGCAGGCAGATTGCCACCTTCGGGGAAAAAGGAAACATCAAAAGCCCCCTCTAACTCCCCCGATAGGGGAGAATTAATCGTATTTTCCGCTGTTTGGCGTAGCGTCCTCGCTACGTCGTTTCTTCCCTCCCTTTCGGGGAGGGCCGGGGAGGGGCTTATCCGTATATTTTTCTTAAAAAAGTAATCGTCTCCGAGGTTCTCCATATACCGTGTATAAGCACGTAGTGTATAATTGCCTTCGGGAACATCTGTAAAAATCGGCAAATGTCCATAAAACATATCATCCTCTTGTCGTATCATAATCCTGTTAACAATCGTATCTGCCGGACTGACCAGTTCCACATATACATATTGGCTGGGTGTGGGATACTGATGCGAATGGGCATCCACAACATAAGCCTTAATCCATATTTTCTCTCCGGGTACATAAAAATCACGATCAGTGTGCAGGTGTATTTTTTCCTGCGGGTAAATGCTCAATTGCATATTGAAATTCTCATCAATATTGTCAAAATCGTATGCCGGCAAGGGCACGGTATCAATTTCAGCAACTAAAGGAATGGTCGTTTCGAGATTGTAATCTATGGGTAGTGTCATGCAAAGTCCCAAAAGATACGGTTTGTATATATCCTTGGGAGTAAGAAATATTCTATTTGTATAAGTGCCGTCAGGAAAAATACGAATCGAATCGCCATACAACTTATTAACCTGAGTTCCGTTTAAGAAAAATCAAAAAAAGGTTGCACAGTTGAGATTAATATGTTATATTTGTGGTTGATAATCAAAATAT
>JGI24705J35276_12238725_pt1 | contig 45466 bp, 30 predicted proteins | sample TergutNt197P4_FD_35276 | JGI IMG/M metagenome (IMG submission 35276) | reverse complement strand
TGGATTAAAGTATTTTATATAGTCCAGTCCACTTTTAATTTTTAAATCTTTTTAAATTCAGTCCAGTTTTAATTTTTAAATGACATGCCTCATTGTTTTATTTAAAAAAGCATTAAATTTTGATATAATTTCCTATTATTTCAAAAAAAGGTGCATGATATGGAAATGGAAAAAGTTTATAACCCTAAAGACGTTGAACAAAAATGGTATAAGTATTGGATAGAAAATAAGACGTTTGCCGTCAAGCCCGATTCAATCAGAAAACCGTTCACCATAGTCATACCGCCTCCGAATGTCACAGGTTCGCTTCATATGGGGCACGCGCTCAATAATACTCTTCAGGACATTATCATAAGATTTAAAAAACTGCAGGGTTTTAATACATGCTGGGTTCCGGGAACGGACCACGGAGGAATTGCCACGCAGAATGTGGTTGAAAAACTTTTAAAAAAAGAAGGAAAAACCAAATACGACTTAGGCAGGGAAAAATTTCTTGAAACTATGTGGCAGTGGAGAGTTGAAACCGGCGATATTATTTTAGACCAGCTTAAAAAACTCGGCTGCGGTTTGGACTGGGACAGAACGGCTTTTACTATGGATGAAGAGCGTTCAAAAGCCGTTAAAAAAGCTTTTATAAAACTTTATGGAAAAGGCCTTATATACAGAGGCAAAAGACTTGTTAACTGGTGCACAAGATGCGGTACGGCTTTATCCGATATTGAAGTTGAACACGAAAATGAAAAGAGCAGTTTGTGGCATATAAAATATCCGCTTAAAAATTCCGATGAATATATTGTTGTTGCCACTACCAGGCCGGAAACAATGCTTGGCGATACAGCGGTTGCCGTAAACCCTAACGATGAAAGATACACAAAGCTTGTAGGAAAAACAATAATCCTTCCTTTGGTTAACAGAGAAATAAAAATTGTCGCGGATTATATTGTGGATCAGACGTTCGGAACCGGCGCGGTAAAAGTTACTCCGGCGCATGATGCGACAGATTATGAAATTGCAAAAAGAAATGACCTTGAAATAATAGAGATTATCGATACTAAGGGAAAAATGATGAATGTTCCCGGAAAATACGAAGGCATGAATGTTGCCGACGCGAGAAAAGCGGTTGTTGAAGACCTGCTTTCGCAGGATTTGCTAATAAATACCGAAGAATATTCGCATTCTGTAGGAAGATGTTACAGATGCGGGACTACAATCGAACCGTTAATGTCCGAACAGTGGTTTTTAAATGTCGGAGAAATGTCTAAAAGGGCTGTTGACGCCGCAAATAAAGAAGAAACGAAATTTTATCCGCCGTCGTGGAAAAAGCCTTATGTTCTGTGGCTTGAAAACCTCAGAGACTGGTGTATAAGCCGCCAAATTTGGTGGGGGCACAGAATTCCGGTTTACTACTGCGTTGATGAAAACGGTCAGAAAAAAACCGATTGCAAACCAGTTGCCGCTTTTGAAACTCCCAAAGAATGTAATTCTTGCAAAGGAACAAAGTTTTCGCAGGATGAAGATGTTCTTGACACGTGGTTTTCTTCGGCATTATGGCCGATGAGCGTTTTCAACTGGGGTTCAAATGAAAATAATGAAGATTTAAAATATTTTTATCCGACTTCCGTTTTAGCTACGGGTCACGAAATTCTTTATTTATGGGTAGCAAGAATGGTTCAGTTCGGTTTGGAATTTATGAATGAAATTCCGTATAACGATATTTTTATTCACGGAATAGTCAGGGATAAAAGCGGCAAAAAAATGTCAAAATCATTAGGCAATGTAATCGACCCGCTCGGGACAATGGATAAGTTCGGCACAGACGCGTTAAGATTTTCGCTTGCGCAGGCTGCCGCTCCCGGAAGAGACATGCAGATTTCCGATGAGTCATTTTTGGCAGCCAGAAATTTTGCCAATAAAATCTGGAACGCGTCGCGGTTTATCATAATGAATCTTGAAGGGATAGGCGGGCTTGGCGAAGTTAAACCTTCCGAACTTGCGGATGAGTGGATAATCGCGGAGTTCGCAAATACGGCAAAAAAAGTAAAATCTTCTTACGAATCGTATGATATAGACACAGCGGCAAGAGAGCTCTATGATTTTTTCTGGACAAAGTACTGCGACTGGTACATAGAGCTGTCAAAAATCCGTATCATGTCCGAAGACAAAGAAGTTAAAAAGCAGGTTCTTTCCATACTGGTGTATATATTGAAAGGAACGCTTCAGCTTTTGTCTCCGATAATGCCGTTTATAACTGCGGAAATTTGGGAATTTGTTAACGGCAATTACGAATTACGAATTACGAATTACGAATCAACGGCAACGGATGTACGGCAAATAATTGCAGAATCTTCTTTCTTGCCTGTCATTGCGAGGAGTGATACAGACACGGCAATACAGGAAATGTCAGTTGTTCAGGAAATAATAACACGAATCAGAACAATACGCAGCGAAATGAATATTTCTCCTGCGGTGCAGATTGAGGCAATATTTAATGTTCTTGACGGCTCAAAGAAAGCAAATGTTCAAAATAATGCAAGTTATATAAAACAGCTTGCCAAGATAAGCTCGATAAAGTTCGGCGAAAATATTGCCCGGCCGAAAAATTCTGCTTTGGCCGTTGCAAGCGGTTTTGAAATATTTTTGCCTTTGGAAGGACTTATTGATATTGAAAAAGAAAAAGCGAGGCTTTCAAAAGAAATCGTTCTTGCCCAACAGGAAATTGAAAGGACAAATTCCAAACTTCAAAATGATAATTTCGTAAAAAGAGCGCCTGAAATCGAAATAGAAAAAATAAAAGCGCGCTTATCGGAAGCAACAACAAAAATCGAAAAAATAAACGAAAGCCTTAAATTTTTGGGATAGAAGTTAAGAAAAATAAAAATATAGACGGGGTAACGATGAAAAAAGTTTTTGCTGTTTTATGTGTTATGTTTGCGGCTGTTTGCTGCGTATCTTTTGCTTATGCAATCTCTGTTGATAATTTTGATGATTTTAACGCGGAACTTTTGGTTTCGTCTCCTTCATATTCTATTAGTTTGTCATCGGATATAATCGTTTCTGGAACAATAAATGTTCAGGGAGCTGACATTCTTGAAATTTTAGGAGAAGGTTTTACAATCGACGGGAATGAATTTGGTTCCGTATTTAGCGTAAGCGATAGCAAGGAGTTATCTTTTTCGACTATGACTTTGACGAACTTCCAAAATTTTACGGCTAGCTCCGACACTCATTCTTTTGGCGGCGTGCTGAATAATGACGGTATTTTTAATGTGGAGTATTCGACTTTTTCTGGTAATTCAGCGGTAAATGAAAGTTTAGAGACGGATGCGAAAGCTTACGGAGGAGCAATTTATAATAGCAGCAGCGGGACAGTAAACATATTGAATTCGTCGTTTTTAAATAATTCCGTTTCCGCCAGTTCCGGAACAGCAAGGGGCGGCGCGATATACAATGAAGGAGTTTTAGATATAACGGCTGACGGCGGTAATGTTGAGTTTACCGGAAATAGAGCTACCGGCGCGTCTAATGCCATACATAATGCCGGTGAAGTTAATTTTAGAGTGAATAATGATGATAATATGATAATCATAAACGATGCCATAACCGGAGACGGAGGCACAATAAATATAATTAATGCTTCCACAAACAGCATTATTGCAATCAACAACTCTTTGACCGGAAATACTATAAATCTTCAGAGCGGAACTCTGCGTCTTGGTATTTTTGACGGGATAAAAGACCCTGAAAATGAAGGTACTTATCTTACGGCTCAGTCGAGAGGTTCAATAGGAACAAGCGCTTTAAGAAATGATTTTTTTATGTATGACGGTTCTTGTTTAGATATGAGAAACACCAGGTCTGATGACATTGTTTATGTTACGACTTTTTCCGTTGTAAGCGGCACGGCGGCATTAAAAATTGATGTTGATTTAGATAAGCTGCGTTCTGACACAATTAACATAAACGGCGAAGTTCCGGGTAACGGAAAACTTGTTTTTTACGGAATGAGAATATTATCTGATTTTACTGCCGGCGTATCCGGCGATATCAGAATATTTACCGGCTCGGTGTCTACGGATGTCGCGAAATATATTGAAGACGTTAATTTTTTTACATACGGAAGCAATACAGTATACCAAGTAACAAAGGGAAGCGACGATTATTCGCTTAACTTTCTTTTGCTCAGATATTCTACGGACACTTTTCAGGACGCAGTAGATGTGGGTACCGGAACAAGAAATTATGTTTTGGAAAATGATTATTATTTGCCGTCGAGTTTTAATCCAGTTCTTTCAACCGGAACGCTTCTTCTTGACGGATACGGGGCTGACGGCAAGCCCGTAACAATAAACGGAAATCAAGTTTCAAACATATTCCGTCTTGAAAATACGGATACTTATCTTGAAGCGAAAAATCTTATCATAACAAACGCGAAAGCCGAAGAGGGCGGAGCTGTTTATAATGCTGGGTCTGCAGCTTTTACCAATGTGACATTTGAAAAAAATATTGCCGAATCTACATCTGCGATAGCACAAGGCGGAGCGGTTTATAATTTAGGGATATCTACTTTTAGTAATGTGACGTTTAATGAAAATATTGTTAAATCTACATCTACGGCGGCGCAAGGCGGGGCTATTTACAATGAAAGCGTGCTGAAATTGTATGATTCATCGTTTATAGGCAATGTCGCCGAAGGAACAGGTACGGCCGGAGGCGCAATATACAGCAGCAGCGGAATTGTAAACATAATTGCCAATGGGGCAAATGTCGAGTTTAAAGATAACAAAGCCGGCGGCATATCGAACGCGATACACGCTTCTTCGGGAGCTAAGATAAATTTAAATGCCGTTTTAGGAAAAACCATATTTTTTTATGACGCGATAACTTCCGACGGCAACGATAATATAATCAATATAAACGCTTCAAGCGACGATGATTCAACGGTCGGTGCGCTTTCGGCAAAAAGCCTAACGCCAAGAACCGGAGGAATAATTTACTTGGACGCCGATATGTCCCAGTTTGGAAATTTGAACTCTTCATCGGGAAATACCGTAAATCTTTACGGCGGTACGCTGCAATTGGGAAAGAATGTGACATTTTTCGAAGATGTAACTTTCAATATGTATGCGGGAAGCAGGATAGATATGACAAACGGCCAAACGGGCGACAATATTGCGGTGACGGATTTTAATCTTCCAGATACGGGAAACGCTTATTTGAGCATTGACGTGGATCTCAATAAAGGAGAGATAGACACTCTTATAGGCACGGCGCTTAACAATAACAGCGGAAGGTTGGTAATAGACGGGTTTAAAGTATTGAATGATATGCGCAATATAGGTAATAGGATAGTCGTACAGATAGCAGATGACGGTAACCTTCAGAATGCTTTAATGCTGGCAAGCCCCAAAGAAGAAATTCTCGGACCCGTATTTACTTACTTTGTCTCTTATAACGGCGGAAATTTGGAGTTCGAATATGCTTTTGATTTTAATCCGTCAATTTTCATTGCTCCGATAACATTACAGACCGGCGGATATTTGGGGCAGCTTAACTCTTACGAACAGGCTTTTGCCATGATTGATGAAGCAGTCAGCTATGAAGGCGCGCAAGGATTATGGCTGAGACCTTATGCTTATAATGAAGATGTTAAACTTAACAAAAACCTTACCGTTTCAAATGAAGCTTACGGAGCGTATATGGGGTATAATTCGGCGCCTTCCGACATAGGGAGAGATTTCAGCGGCGTGTTTTCGATATACGGAGCTTATAACGCGTCATACCAGACTTATAAAAATGATACTGAAATAACCCAGGGCGGAGGATTGCTCGGCGCGACTGCCGTTTTGTTTAAAGAACGTTTTTTTACCGCTATTACGGCAAATATGGGACTTATAAATGAGCACGGAAAAGGAAAATACGGAGAAGATCATTTTATGATGTACACCAGAGGTATCGCCGTAAAAACCGGATATAATATACATCTTGACGGCAGGGAAAAATATGCGCTGCAGCCTTCTTTGGATTTGTCATATTCTATGGTAGACATAGCTCCTTACAAAAATACTGCCGGCGTTGAAGTAAACGTCGGAAGGTTTGCTCCGTTTCATGTTGAACCCGGTTTGAAATTATCGGCTGACTTGAAAAAAGGCATGACTTCGTTTGTGAACGTGAATATGACATGGACTTTGATGGGCGACACTGATTGCACCGCGAACGGCATAGAACTTCCGGTTATGTCTATAGATCCGTACATGCAGTACGGCGTCGGATTGAGGAAAGCTTTTTCGGAAGCAATTTCTGCAGGAGCCGAACTTTACGGCAGATCTCTCGGAAGAACGGGCGTTGGCGGACAGATGAGCGTGCGCTGGAGTTTCTAAAATAATATACGGGAACAATTTATGAGAAAAATTAAAATAGTTAAAAATTACCTTAAGCATGCCGAAGGCTCATGTATGTTTTCCATGGGCGAAACAAAAGTGTTGTGCGTAGCGTCGGTTGAAGAAAAAGTTCCGCCTTATGTGGAACAGAAAGGAGACACGCACGGCTGGGTGACTGCCGAATATGCCATGCTGCCGAGGTCGTGCAATCAAAGGTCTTCAAGAAAAAGATTGTCGGAAGGCGGAAGAGCGCAGGAAATTTCGCGTCTTATAGGAAGGGCTCTGAGGGCTTCGGTTGATTTATCAAAACTCGGTAAAAGAACGATTACAATTGACTGTGATGTTATAAGGGCTGACGGCGGAACAAGAACAGCTTCAATTAACGGCGGTTTCATAGCGCTGGCGCTTGCTTTGAAAAATTTAAAAGAGAAAAAACTTTTAAAAAGTATTCCTATAAGGGACTTTGTCGGAGCCGTGAGCGTCGGTATTTATGACAACGGCAAAAAGATTTTGGATTTGTCTGCTAAAGAAGATAATAATGCCGATTTGGACATGAATATTGTCATGACTGCTTCCGGAAAGTTTATAGAAGTTCAGGGCACTGCCGAAGGCGAACCTTTTTCAAGAAAAGAAATGGACGAGCTGCTGGATATGGCGTATAAAGGAATTAAACGGATAACTTCCGCGCAGGAAAAATCGCTTGGAGCGCTGAAATGATAGACGAAATCATAATTGCTACCGGAAACAGGCATAAAGTTGCCGAAATAAACGATATATTGGCAGATTTGAATATTAAAGTTATTCCTATGACTGATTTTCCGCAGCACCCTAAAACCGTTGAAGACGGCAAGACATTACAGGAAAACGCGGCAAAAAAAGCTAAAGAAGCCGCCGCTTTTTTTAAAAAGTGGGCTCTTGCGGATGATACCGGCTTGGAAGTTGACTACCTGAACGGCGATCCGGGCGTTTATTCGGCGAGATATGCGGGCGACGGATGCACTTACGATGACAATAATAGAAAGCTCCTTACGGCTTTGAAGGATGCTCCGAAAGATAAAAGAGGCGCGCAGTTCAGATGCGTTATCGCGGTTTCAAGTCCGGAAGGGGAAACGACATTTGCAGAAGGGAAAATATTTGGTATAATAACCGAACATTTAGCGGGAGATAAAGGGTTCGGTTACGACCCTGTTTTTTTTGTCCCTGAACAGAATAAAACTTTTGCCGAGCTTAATGCTGATGTAAAAAACAAAATAAGCCACAGAGCCCAGGCTTTGCAAAAGATGAAAGAAATAATAAAAGCAATTAATAAATAACAATTAACAGTTAACAATTATTGTATTTTTGCTTCGCAAAAATCTATTAATTAGGTTTCGCTTTCGCGAAACTCCGGCATTATTCATTATTATTTGTTAATTATTAATTGCCGTTAATCGGGGAGTAGCGTAATTGGCTATCGCGCCTGCTTTGGGAGCAGGAGGCTGCAGGTTCAAGTCCTGTCTCCCCGATTTTTATAGATAAACCCTGAAAATGTATATTTTTCAGGGTTTTCTCATTTTATCGTCGGAGATTGCGCTTTGTTTCTTTTTGTTGCTTTTTGTTTTTTTTGGGTCTTTTTGGGTTAGTGAGACTAAAATGAGACTAAAAATTTAGATCATCCACGCTGTTTTTTAGGTGCTCTTTTGAAAGATGGGCGTATATCATTGTGGTATCTATTTTGCTGTGTCCTAATAGTTGGCTTACGGTGTAAAGACTTTTGCCGCCTATTACCAAATGGCTGGCGAAAGTGTGGCGCAGCGTGTGAAATGTTACGTCTTCTATGTTTGCTTTTTTGAACAGTTTGCGATATGCGACCAAGAGAGTGTTCATTGATTGGTCGTGACTTATTATGTAATCTGTTTCTTTGGCGGTTTCGGGGCGTAATTTTAAGAGATATTCTTTCAAACTAGCATTCATTGGTATCGAACGGAATTCGTAGTCTTTGGGCGTCCAATTATGTTTAGGGGCTACGCTTATAAGGTTTTTGATAAAATCCACATCTTGCCATTGCAGATTATAAACTTCACCTATTCTGAAGCCTGTGTAGAGCGCTATTGTTATCATATCTTTATATTTGCCGCTTGCTACGTTAAGCAAGGTTTCTATTTCTTCTTTGCTTAAATATCGCGGCGCTCTTTTTGCTTGCTTTATCGGTTTTACGTATTTGGCGGGGCTTTCTTTAAGATATTTCCATTTTACTGCTATGTTAAACATCGCTTTGATTGTTTCTAATTCGCGATTAACCGATATGGATTGTATCTCTCTTGTTCTTTGAGTTTTATAAGTTTCTATGTCTTGGGCTGTTATATCTTTTAGGTTTTGTTTCTTGATAAGGTTTAAGATATTATTTTTTGTATAGACGTCTTTGTTGTATGTGGATGGGCGTTTATTTGTTTGGGCATAGCTTAGGTATTCGTTCAGAAATGCCGCAAGAGAGATATTTGAAACTTTGTTTTTGTCGCTGCTGTGTTGGTTATGCAGAAACTCTACTTGTAAGCGCTCAGCTTCCTTTTTGCTAATAAAAGCCTCTCCTATGGTTTTACGTTTCTGAATTCCGTTTTCGCGGTAGCGGAATGTCCAATAGTCGCCTTGTTTTTCTAATTTTGAGGGCATTGTTTTTCTCCGTTATTTTATTTTATCCGTCACGGCGGTCTGAGTTCCATTTATCAATTTGCGACTGATAGAAGATATATTTTCTGCCTTTCCTGCGGTGTGGAATTACATTGCGCTGTCCTACATGCTTGCAATGACAATGCCTGCTTACCCACCAGACACTTGCGCCCAGATACGCCGCGACCTCAGACATCGTCAACTCTTTGTCGTTCAACGATTCATTTTCGTTTGACTTTGCTTCATTCCTGTATTTAGCGACAGCCTTTTCCGCAGCTTTTTCAGCAATCTGTTCAGTTGTTGCTTTCAGGTCGGCGATAATTGCCTGTAGGTCGGTGGCGGAAATTACTATACACTCGGACTTCTTTCCATTGTTATCCGCGCATACGAGTTCTGCTTCACCGGTAATTGTTTGGGTTGCTTTAAGTTCAAGAGATGATAATTTGCTGACTTTATTTTCCAATGCTTTCTCTCATTCCTTGTTTTGTTCTTTTGGGACCGGCAGAATATTCATTGTCGGAAAATAGCTCACGTTGGGCAGTATTAGGCATACTTATTCTTTTGAGACAGGCGAAATAGTCGTTACCGGGAAACAATTCACCCTGCGCCATTACTGCCCGTTTTACATTTACGTTTGCTGCTGTTTCGGTTTTTGGAGTATCAATTTTTTGTTTTGATTTATCGTCTAAATAAGCGGTTAGGATGTCCGGGGTCAATGCTTTGTAATCTTTGACTTCTTTTTGAAAAATAGGCAGTATGAGACGTCTATCCTCATTGGGTATTAAGAGTGGCGGGGCATATGTTTTCATAAAGTTTTTGGAAAATAGTTTGCCTGCTTCTATCTTGGCTTCTTCATAGCTTTTGCCCTGTTGTTGCAGATTAAGGAATATCGCCGCCTTTGCTCTTGCATTATCGGTTTTATATAAAGATTTGATTTCCTCGTTCATATTTGACTCAAGCAGCATATTTGGGAGATTCTTTTCTAATGTCTCAAGTGCGTAATCAAGCTCTCTATGTAATGGGAGATACCATACTTCTTGAAATGTAATTTCATTTTTATTACAGTAAAACCTTTCTAACATTTTTTTCATAGCGTATTCGGTTCTGTGTTGTTCTTCAATTCGGAAAATACTATTTATGCTTAAGCCGCTATTAATCAAATCGTTTGCAAGTTTTCTCTCTCTTGGAAGGGAATACTTGCTGTTTAACATCTCCTCAAGTTTGTTATAACCGAGGGTTCTCGAGCCGTTGGAATAAAATTTTACGCCGTTGTAACAATCTTCAGGTTTCAATAGCCTGCGGTACGCCATAGTGCTTGTGCGCATGAGTGCAATAACTTCGCGGCAAAACGAATCTTCAGGTGAAAAGAAATTCTTCCCAATGTCAATTTTTTTGACAATTGCTGTTTTTATATCCCTTGTATTTGTATCAATACCCATACTTTTTAACATCGCAAGAAGCGCTCTTACTACCATGTCAAAACTCGTTGAATAATTTTCGTATAAATTTTCTCCTGATACTGACATTAGTTTCATAACAGAAAACTCTATGTATAACACAGGATGTCGAATAAAAGGACTTATCGATATACACAACTTCGGTCTGTATATACCGTCTTTTATCGGCAAAAACCAAGAACGCATACGCCTTCTGCCGTTATAATGAGGCGTATGAAAAAAACTTTCTAAATAACCCGGGTAATAATTCTTGAACAGCTCATAGTTAAGAATTTTAAATCCGCCCCTAATTAGCAGTCTTATGGTATCAATAAGCATTTCTAACCGCTCCTTTGACTTCCGTCGTAGGAGATGGACATAGAAAAAAAGCCGCATTATCTTTTGCAAGATAAACGGTTTCGTTTGCACAAGGATTCAATATCTCGCCGATATTTGTCGGCAGACCTTGGCTATTCCTATTGATGATTGCGTTAATGCTTTCTCGCATAACGCAATAGTAATATATCGTTATGGAGAATGGTGTGGAGAACGGTGGAGATTATGGAGAAATTTTAGATTGTTATTTCTTCAATGTAATACTCATGTATTTTTTTGTAACATGGGTCTCAAATGGTTCCGCAGGCAGAAACTTTTTTTCAATTTCCTTGACTACACTCCTAATGCAGTCCAAGGTATAATGATCCTTTGTTACATTAGAATACCGTAACGCGCTTCTAACCTCATCTATAGGAATTGCTTTGCCAAGATTCTCCTTAATGAGGCATATAAGTTTAAATTCTTTAGAGGTAGTGCTGAATTTTGCTTTATGCTTTCCGCAGCGTACTATTCCCGATTTCTCATCAATGACAATATCATTATCATTAAGCGGGTTCTGAGATTTATATCTTTCATAAATTTCTTTAGGGGGAATTGAAAATTTGACTTTAAAAATCATTTTTTCATAGTCGTATTCATTGTCTGGTATTATATCTACCAGTTTAACGAGCGGCTGTTTTTTTATATATAAAGAAAATAACGTGGCGCACTCTTCCAATTTAGGCGTTTGTTGAGGAAAAGATATAATCATAGGGTTTCCGCAATCTTCATACTGCTCTTGCCATTTTTTAGTACATTCATAAATGTTTTTTCTGTAGAGAAAGTAATCAGCTATTTTTAGTTTATCTTTTTCAAATAGCCGTATATAATCATTTAAGCGTTTTTTCAAACCGTCTTTATCTGTAATCTCTGCAACATAATCTTTTGGTTCAAAATATCCGTCACCGGGTTGGTTGATATGTTTTTCATAAGGGGTTTTAGAAATCCATTTGTAAAAGCCGGCGGGATACTTAAAGTATTCTACCGTATTACCTTTCACCCAAGAAAAAAACAACAAAATCGCTAAATAAAGTTCAGGGATATGCTCAGCCTTATCAACCGCCATGTGGCACTCTCCAATAAAATAATTTATTGGACATATTTTAACTTTATTCGATGTTTGATGCAATTGCGGCAGACGAAACAAAAGGACTGTCTGATGCCTTAATTCGATGAGGTCAAAAAAAAGTTTTGGATTTTTAGAATTTACTTTTGAGGGGGACTGGGATATAGAAAAACAGGGTACCCTGTCCCCGTGTAGTAATACTGTCAAAAATGTTTTAGATTTTAAGAATTTACTTTTGAGGTGCGTTATAGAAGACAGGGAAAATTACTGATTATCTCTCTTGCTTCATCTTACTTATTTTTTATCATTTATATCAACGATAAAAACATTGCTATTAGGCATTATTTTCTTTAAATTCTTATCTTGTCTAAATTCTATATGAAAATTTTCAGGTATGTTTTGTGGCAAGTCAATAAAATATCCGACATCATAGCGATATAAACCGTTTTTCCTTGTAAATAAACCAAGCTTTATCAAATCAAACCAACGGGCTTTTTCATCAGGTTTTGATTTTTTCTTTGCTTCAATAATGATTTTATTTTTTGTTGTTCCGCGAATATGAGCGATTATGTCGGGATAGACTTTCTTGATATATCTTTTATCAGGCTGACTACTGTTAAAACACAAGAAATTTAAAGCACCGCTTTCGTCTTTAAATTGATTTTTTTCAGCTTCTTCAAGCTCTTGTCTCAGACTGAATAAAACCTCTTTTATATCTTCTTGATTGTGTTCTTTATCTGCTTCTTGTTTTACGTAATTGATATTTTTTTGTGTCAGAATATTTTTTATCCCGTTGATTATTTCATTGAAATCAAGGATTTTTATAGTATTCAAATTTTTATTATATTCGCAATCAACATTCCATTGTGGTAAAAAATATTGTAAATATTCTGCAAGCTTGTGGGTATCGGTTCTTTCGTGTAAATCGTTTTCAAGCAAATATCGGTCGTTTTTAACAAAAAACTCAATGGTCTTTCTGATAACATTGGAATAACTGTTTCTAAAACAATGAATAGTCTGTCCGCATTTTAAACAGCGACAAATTTTGCGATAACGGTTGAGCCGATAACAATCTCCCCGCAATTCACAAGGACAAAGTTCTGCGCAATCATGACAATAATGCAAACAATGACTTATCATTTTTCGTTCCGTTATAAATTTTTCATACTTCTGGACAATGTCACTTTTTTATATTTTTTTTCGTGGTTTTAATCTTGTTGGAGCAATATACTTTCTTTTCAGACCTACTTTAGTTTTTGTAGTTCTGGAATGTCCTGCTCGTATTGCTTTTTTCATAATGACCTCCATTTTTTATTTAAAGCTCTGCTAAATTTTCAAACCCTCAAACAAGCCTTCCGCCATCTATATTCCGTACCAGATGATTTAAAACTTAAACTTTACCTGCAAGTTTCCGGTTGTACCATTCCTTACGCCCGAAAGAACATTTACGCCTAAATCAATCGTCAATCTTTCAATAACTTTAACACTCGCACCCAATCCTACTGCAAACGTTCCGCCATTCAAACTCGGAGCCTCTATTTCAAATCCATCTATCTTTGAGTTAACATCGCCGCTCAACTCGTAAGCGTAAGATAATGACGCGTAAGGTGTGAGCCAATTACTTACTTCATACTCCGCCGCCACTTCTGCCGTTACGATGTTAGACAAAACAGAATCAAACTCATATTTCTCATTTGTAGGCAAAACAACATCATTCCCGCCTATACTTGTAAAGCTGTACTTTGCAGAAGTATCAACGCTTAACTTATCGCCTACATTAAACACGCGCCCGCCGGCTAAACTGAAACCATAATACATCGTGCTGTAATCAAAGTCTGCGTTCAATCCGGAGATTTTATTTTTATACTCGTTGGTAAGTTGTCCGGCTCTAACAAAACCCTCAACATAATAATCACTGATTTCTTTCTTGGCTATGATGCCGCCGCCGACCGCGCTTGCATCTCCACTGCCGGATACGTTATCGTATTCAGTATCATAACTTCCACTTGCGTATTCAATAAAAGCGCCGAGTGTCGTAGAATTAAATTTTTTGCCTATACCCGCTACAAGTCCAAACACGTTGGCCTTGACGGAAGAACCTGTTTCATACTCAGTGTTACCGCCAAACATTTTGAAGAAAACGCCTTCGGATACATCTATGCTATCTGCGCTCTGCAATGCCATAACTGCCCCTGCCGCTACGCCTTCAGACAAAATTTTAGTCTGCGGATTTAGGTACCTATCTTCTGAGTAGATATAGGTGGCATATAAATTGTTTGCGTCAAAACTCAGATCAAAAATATCGTAAAGTTTAGCTACGCCTTCCAGCCCTTTGACTTTCGTATTAATACCGTCAGCAACAAGAGCGGAAGCTGAGTTAATCAGCGTAAATGTATCGCCGACATTCAAGTCCGACGATCTTTCTACACCTATCGTGCTATTGCTTATGTTTACTGAATCAGCAACATTCAACATCGTTTCGCCGGCGGTCATGGTTTCAGGCAGATAGAAGTTAAGATTTTCAAAATTATAAATGCCTTTAACGCTCATGCCGGAGTTTTTTACATTCAACGTATTTCCAGTCCATGAATCTTTCGTAGAGGAAAGATCATAGCCAATACCATTCCATTCGCCAACAAAACCGCCATACAGAACAGCGTTATTAAGATTTGACGTGCCGCTTATAGTTATCGTGTTATAGTTGGATGCCGCAGAATCTTTATAATTAGCCCATCCACCATAAACAGTGCTGTTTATCGTGCTGCTTGTAATGCTTATGCTGTTATTGTTTGCTACAGTAGTATTACCATAAGTAGTAAAAGTATATCCGCCATAAACTTCATCATTGAGTGTCATATTTGTTATGGACACGCTATTCCCATTTGCCTCCGCAGAATCGCCCCAAGAAGTGCTTGCATATCCGCCATAGATTTGGTTGCTAAATGTCGTGCTGGTGATATTCACAACATTGCCGTTCGCCGATACCGAACCCCTGGAACTAGTAGCATATCCGCCGTAAATATTTCCATAGCTACCCCAGCCCGGGGTGTTCATATATTTTCCAACAATTCCATTAGTAATTTTTACCTCGTTGTTGTTCGCACTTGCATCACCATTCGTTGCCACTGTATGTCCGCCATAAACCGTGTGAAAGGCCTCTGAGTCTTCAATGGTTACGCTATTATTATTTGCAATAGCTTTTATATAGTTACCGCCAAGAATATATGCATTTCCGCCATAAACAAGCCCGGTTATTAAACTATTTGAGGTGATGTGAACTCTGTTACTATTTGCGGTGACCACGCCAGACGCACTAAGATCATAATATTCTTTAGTAACATATCCGCCATTAACCGTGCCTCCGCCTCCAAAACCGGTAGTAAGGTTGCTGATATTTACTGTATTACCATTGGGATCAAGTAAATCAAATCCTGCGCTAGGCGCCCAATGCCCGTTGTTTAAAGCGTCGCCATTTCCAAAAAAATTTACATGATAAATTGTAGAATCGCTGATGTTTATCGTCTGCCCTGCGAACGCCGCGTTGATACAAAACATTACTGTTGTTAATACTAATATTATTTTTTTCATTTTAATCTCCCGTCATTCCTTTTAAATCGTGCAAATAAAAGCGGCGATATACCTTGAGCCATTATCAGTAACTCGGGTAATCGCCGCCGCTTGCACCCCGAAGGGTGCAAGCAAACACAAGCGATTATCTGATGGACTGATAATGTGCCATACGGACTTTTGTCCGCCCAGCTCTGCATAGGCTCTCCCTACGCTTCCAACAAATAATCTATATAACCTTCAATTTTTATTAAGCCGGTATTATCGGCTTACATGCCAACTGTTCTCCTAAGTTGATATTCTGATGATATTATACAAAATATGACTATCTTGTAAAACCAGCACCCGACTTCCGAGGAGATGATAACAAATAGTTTATTTATGAAATAGACTACAGTATAAAGGGGCAATGGTCAGGATAACGAAACGGGCTACTGATAATGGTCATAGTAGTTGTTTTCGTATGAGTTGGGTCGGTCAGGCAGGAAGTTAATAACAATCTCCAAAAGCGCTATTGCCAACGCAGCAATGGTCTTTACCGTCCGGGGATTTATGCTGATTTTTCTTCCGGCTTTACTTATGAGTGTCTTCTTCAATGCGTCCTCCTTTATTTGCCTTTTGTCTTTATGGTTGCTGCTACTTCCGCAAGTATGGTAAGGATTGTAGCGGTAATACGAATTGCGAGTTTAACGGCTGGTGTTATTTCCATAGTTTAGACCTCTTTTTATGGTATCGGCGTAGCGGTTAAGCTGGCTGCGCATAATATTTTTTTAATATCTCATGCGCAACACAAAGAGCGGTATAACTTTTAAACCTTTGCCAGCAAGGAAAAGGTCGCGTGTAGAACTTGAAGTATGAGCGCTTCAAATCACTTCTTATGGCTTCAGAAGGAGGCGCAGGGAACACTATTTTCACGTGCGTTGAGGTCTGCACGATTTTAGCGGTGTTTGCGCCTGTGGGTGTCTGTTCATCTTTTACGGGAGCGGTTTTTTGGACTTGTTTCTTGTAAGTTCTTGCGTTGCGTCTGTAAAACTTTTGGGGCGTAGGTACTGCTGTGTTGAGTCGTTCCATTGATTAGTCTCCTTGTTGTTGCGGCGGCGGTCAATCGTTGCTCGTTGGAGCAAGACCGTCGTAGCCGAAATTGAATTTGTCTGCGTCAAGTAATACACGATAATACGCTAATTATCGACGACAAAAGATAGCAGGCTTGTGTCATAGGCAGGGATACAATGTGTGCTGTTTTCAGTGTTTTAGTGCATAATGCATAGCATTAGCACGACTACAGAAATCTGTGCTAAGACCGACATAAGTAAGAAAATAAGATGCGCTTTCGAAAGCGGTGCGAACTCTTCTTTACTGAATTGCCGCTCGGTTTGTGTCTCTTTCTTTTGCATAGTGAACCTCCTATATTAGAGTGTAGCGGTTGGCGAGTTTCAGGCTGTCAGGTATTTGCAATGCTCTGTAAAAATCGTAAAGCACGGCAAACGCCATATCCATACCGCCGCCATAAACACGAAGCCCCCAAATCTTCGTGTCTATCTTGTATCCGGCAAATATATTGATTATGCCGTTAATGCAATCAACCTCTCGCTTGTCGTTAATGAAGCAAAAGTTAATCACACGGCTGCAACCGCTTGGAGCGACCTTTTTGACTGTGGCTATAACTCGGGCAGGATTGTCGGCTATCGCCCGTTTTAACTCGTTGACTTTTTCTATCTGCCATTTGGCAAGCTGTATAGTAGTGTTTTTCATTGGGTTATCCTTTCAGAACAACTTGAAATATAGACCCGTCATTCGCTCGCAGGTCTCTATCAGGTTTTCGCAAAAGATGTCTTTTTCTTTCGTGATGGGGTTGTCAGGATTTGATGCATAACTAATGTCGTATAAGTCAGAGGCGTTTAGTCGTATCCGCAAATACTTTGCGCCTAACTTCAATGTCAGGCTGTCTTTGTCAAATATGGCTTTTGCTCCTGTCATTACCAAAGCCCTGCCGCCGCCAAGTTGCCTTAAAATCTCGCTTGCTACCGGAAAATCTTTTGTCCAATCCATTTTTGAATTTTGCATGTTTTCTCACCTCATGTTCTTTTGTTTGGGCATAAAAAAAGCACCTCTGTTTTGGAGAGATGTGCGTTAATGTTTAATTTATCTGCCACTTCAAGTGCTTGACCCTCAAACTGAGAAATAAATATTTTTATTTAGTTCTGGTGTAATACTAATATAAGGTGGATCGGGGTTAGTCTGGAACAATTTTAAGATACTGCTATGTGGCTTTGCCGGAGAAAGAGGCAGGCTGGGCTATTCTTCCGTCGATGAGCTTATTACATAATAATACGAAAATAACTCTTTCTTACACTTTTAATACTGAAAAAATATACAAAAACCACACTTTTGATATGGTAAATCAGGCTAAGTTTTGCATTTTTGATACCTTAATGTTATAATTAGTGCAAAAATCCACAGGGGGAGTCAATATGGCTATATATGCCAGAAAAGGAATCACTGGGACACGTGGAATAGTAGGCACTCGCGGTATTGTCGGCACAAGAGGAATCGGCGAGAGTGGCGGCAAAGTTGTACCTGTCAAAAATACTATTATGAAAAGACAAGCTATGCAAAACCTTATTAAGTGGAAAAATAGCGTTGGACATAAACCTCTTATAATACAGGGCGCACGCCAAGTCGGCAAGACTTGGGTTATGAAAGAGTTTGCCCGCACACAATATGATAATGTAGCTTACATTTGGTTTGAAAAAAATGAACGTATGGCTGCGTTGTTTTCCGGCGATATGGATACTAAGCGGTTACTATTGGGGTTAGAAGCCGAAATCCGCGAGAAAATAACGCCCGGCAAAACCTTGATTATCTTTGACGAGATCCAAGCCTGCCCAAACGCTTTAACCTCGCTAAAATACTTTAATGAAAATGCCCCCGAATACGATATAATCGCTGCCGGCAGTTTGCTGGGAGTATTTTTACATGAGGGCACATCTTTTCCCGTCGGCAAAGTAGAGTTTATGAATCTTTGCCCTATGAACTTTTGCGAGTTCCTTGCAGCTATGGGTGAAGAACAGCTTTGCGAATTGCTTGCCAAACAAGATTGGGAGATGATAAAAGTATTTAAGGATAAGTTTATATATTGCCTGCGTTTGTATTTTTATGTTGGCGGAATGCCGGAAGCAGTTAAGAAGTTTGTAGAAAGTAAAGACTTTGAAGCTGTGCGTAAAACTCAGCAGGATATTTTAACCGCGTATAAACAAGACTTTTCTAACCATGTCCCTAAAGCACATATACAAAAGGTTGTACAGATTTGGGAGTCTGTTCCTTACCAGCTTGCAAAAGAAAACAAGAAGTTCATGTATTCCGAAGTTCAGTTGGGCGCGCGCGCCAGCGCGTATGAAACAGCGTTGGAATGGTTGATTCGCGGCGGATTGATACACCGCGTTTCCCGCGTATCAAAACCCGCAATCCCACTTAAAGGATATGCAAATGCTTCGGATGCGTTCAAATTATTTATGGTTGATGTCGGCTTGCTGTCGGCAATGTCAAGGCTTGATGTCCGCGCGATTCTTGAAGGCGATGCCTTGTTTACGGAATTTAAGGGCGCATTGACCGAACAATTCGTATGCCAAGAACTGCGCGCTATGCCCGACGATTTTGATATAGCGTATTGGGCAAACGAAGCTCCAAACCGCGCGGAAATAGATTTTATACTGCAGGTTGGCACGCAAATTATCCCGCTGGAAGTAAAGTCGTCCATAAATCTGAAATCAAAAAGCCTTACCATATATCGTGAAAAGTTTCAGCCAAAGATTGAAGTAAGGACTTCGCTCGCGGATTATAAAAAGACGGAGAATCTTTTTGACGTCCCGCTCTATGCGCTCGGCGACTTAAAGGAAATTATTGATAAGTTAAACTGAGAATAGATAACTTGATTTTCATACTACTTTGAGTTGCAATAGGCGTATCAAAATCAAGGGTTGCTTATGCCTTACGATAAGGACAGAGTTAACGACAGGTAAAAATGAAGAAGCTCTTGCGTATTAATGTGCTATAATAGGTTACTCGTGATACGCATGGGAAAATTGCGGGAAGACTAAAATGAGACTAAAACAAGACTAAATGAGAGTGAATTTTTCCTGTCTCCCCGATTTGTTTTATATATGAATTGGTGCTATTTTGGTGCTATTATGCCGAAATGGCACTTTTTTTTGTTCAGTAATTTAGGATTTCTACGCTGTTTTTAAGATGTTCTTTTGAAAGTATATAAATTACTTTAATTTACCTAGAGCTTCCAAAGCTCCAATTGCGTTTCCCTGCATAGCAATATTAACCTCATCTTTCTTTTCGTATTCATCATTACCTAAATATAGCGGGATTTGAAAAGTTATTTTATTTAGCACTTTATTTTCTGAAGATATTTTACGGTCTTCTGAAATACCAGCATTAAATATTTGTATTATTTGCAATCCAATACCTGCTTTTTTATCATTTGCTGCAGCTTCAGAAACGCCTACCGATAACTCAAACTTAATTGGTATTAAAGACGAATTAATAGTTTTTCCTTTGAGAGATTCTTTAATTTCTTCTAATGTTGTTTTTACAAAATCTTTTAGACTGATTTCATGCGGCATAGAAAACTCCTTTATCTAATTTAAGTGTAATTTGGCTCCAATAAAATTTTGGAGCAAAAAGTCATTAAAAACAATGAAGGCTCTTTTTATGGAGAATAGCTTAATAACTGGAAATGCGCTAACTTTGTTTCAGTTATTTTTATCAGCTGTTAAAATAACGACTGAATTATGTCTTGAATATTGTCCAAGCCGGGGATATTCGGGAGTTTTGTTACATTTTTAGGGATAAATATATCGGCGTTTATGGCCGGATTAAATTGTATTGAAGTTATTTTTATTGTTGATTCAATAGTCTGCTTTTCTCCTGTTTTTTGCTTGATAATAATATTCATCAGGAAAGGAGCGGTATATTTATCAACTTTTCTATAATCCGACAGCTCGGTGATTATCAGCATGTCTTCGCCGGAAACAACGCTTTTAACCAAATGGGATGTTTTCTTTTCTACGTACATCCTTCTTTGCATGCCGTTGCTTTCGTCTTCAATAACATAACACTCTGCGCCGTTTACGATTTCAGTCTTATCTCTTAATACCGCTAAAGGCGTGAAAGGTTCTATGTTTTTTATGCTTGAGCTGATTTCGTCTATCAGAGAGATTCCTAAAGAGAAGAAATTCTCTCCGGCATCGTAACTTACAAAAGTATCCGCAGGAGTAAAAATAGTTACTATGTTCATTGTTTGTCCGCTTGCGTTTTTTGTTTTCGTTTCTTCGCGGAATTTTCCGCCGGCAAAATAGGTTCTGCTTTTTACCGTCGTTCCGTCAGGAAGCTGGGTTGAAGAAATATCTTTATCTATTATTATGCTTTGATATTTTCCTATGTAACTTTTTTCGATAATTTTCGCATAAATTGAAGCGGGCGTATGATTCCCGGCCGCCGCTGCAAAAGAAACAGCCGCAAACATTATGAAAAATGGCAATAATAATTTTTTCATTTTAACTCCTTTATAAGAAGCTTAGAGAGCTTGGACAGTCTGTTAAGGAGGATAAGATGTTAAGACGATAAGAGGGTAAGTTACGGCAACAGCTTGTTTCACTTATCTTCTTTCCTTCCTATCTTCTGCCGTTTTGCCGCACTTCTAAGCTCTCCAACTTCCAAACTTCATTCTTTTTATAATATTACATAATTCTGAGAGCTTTGAAAATGCGGCTTTGCGCGTAAAATAAAAAAAGGGCAGAGTTTTTAACTCTGCCCTTTTTTGGTATTTCGAGATTATTCGTAGATTATGTCGTCAAGAAACATAACAAATCCGTTAGGATTGTCGTCTTTTGACGCAGCCCAGCAGAATCCGCCGATGATGTGTGAAAGATCTTTATCTTTCAAGTCTATTGTGTATTTCTGCCATTCTTTTGTAAGTTCGACTGGTCCGACTGAGGCTGAATCCGAATCAGGGAATTCTCCCGTGATTCCGCCCATTTTGAATTCGGCAATTTTTTCGCCGCCAACCGCTCCGCGCGCCCAGAAAGTAAGTTTCGTTGCGCCGGTTAAATCATAACCGCCTTTCTTTTCGCCCCAGTTATTTGCCGGCTGCTGCCAGTAAATTCCCGCCCAGCCCGCGCCCTGCGACATTTTTGCGCTGTAGGTAATTTTAATGCATGTATTTCCGCTTCTTGGCATTTCGGTGCTTGCCTGGTTAATCTTAAGATCGCCGTAATCTCCCATCCATCCGGAAGGAGCAAAATGATTCTCCTTTGAATTGTTTTCAACAAAAACCGCAAAAGGCCTGAATGTTGAAGCAGGCGCTGCTGTTGTTTTTGCTCTTTGGGCAAAAACTGCTGTTGCTGACGACAGTACTAATACGGCTACTGCAAGACTTAAAAGCTTTTTCATTTCTTTTCTCCTTTTTTAATTAGATGCTTTCCGGCATCTGTATAATAAGATTCCATAAGTTTCCAAAAAGTTACACATTTGCATGTGAAAAAAATGTAAAACGCTTACTCTTCTTCCTCTTCCTCTTCATCAAAGCGTTTTACTTCATGTTCTTTTAAAAGAGCTGCATATATTTTTTTCTGATCGTCGTCTAAAATATTTCTTATATTCTCTCTCATTATATGCAGCTGTATTTTTATTTTCGGGTTGATTGGTTTCATTATATTATCTATAGCGGCTTTATTGTCTGCCAGAATATTGAACATTAAAGCTCTTTGGGTATCGCTCAATCCGAGCTCTCTTGTAAGAGGTTTAAGTCTTTCAAAATCATGCTGAAACCGGTATTCGCTCTTATTATGCAGTATGCTTTTTGCGATGAATCCGCATCCAAAACCAATTATGAAAATCAGCAGACATGCTCCGATTGCTTTAGCTTTTAACGAAACCGCCATTTTTATCTCCTAACCTAACAAAGCCTGCATTATTTTTGCGTCTGAAATTCCATTCTGCTTGGCAAAAATATTGCCTTTTAAAATGTAGTTGCTCATAGCGTCAACATTGTCCGTCTTTGAATTTGGAACGGCTGAAGGAGTAAAGAAGCTCAAAGCTGCTATAATTCCAAAAATAAAAACCGCGGCAATAAGCGATGTTTTTGCGGCGGCTATAAATAATTCAAGCGGATTTGAAGTAAAAACGCCGTTTTGAATTTTTTCCATAACTTTGTTTTCGAGGTTTGCGGGCGCGTTTTGCCTGCTTAATCCGGACACAAGCTGTTTTATATTTTGAAAGCCGGCATACTCTTTTGAACAGCCGGCGCAATCAGATAAATGCAGTTCAAAAAGTTTTCTGTCCTGCTCTGTCAAAGCATTATCTATATATGCGTTAAATATAATTTTAAATTTTTTGCAGTTCATATGCGCTGCCTCATATATTTTTTAATTTATCTTTTAATTTTGTTCTTGCCCTGAAAAGCCATACTTTAACTTTGTTTTGCGATATTTTCATTATTTCCGAAATTTCTTCATAAGATATATCTTCAATGTCTCTCAGGGTTACTATCATTCTGTATTTGTCGGGAAGTTCTAAAATCGCTTTTCTTATTTTTAACTGCATTGCTTTTAATAAAGCCGTATCTTCAACATTGACGCTTTTGTCTTCTATCGTATCTTTAAGAGAAGCGTTTTCGCCGCCGCAGATTTGCACGTCCAAAGATAAAATATTGTTTTTTCTTTTCTTTAATCCGTTATAACATTCATTTACGGCTATTCTGTAGAGCCATGTTGAAAAAGCGGCTTTTTCCTCAAAAGATTTAAGATTAAAATACGCTTTTGTAAAAATATTTTGAGATATATCATCGCTTTCAGAATGATTTGCCGTAAATGAAAAGGCTATATTATAAACTCTGTCTTTGTATTTTGACATCAGAGCTTCAAATGCCTCTAATCTGCCTTCTTTGGCTAACTTTATAAGTTGTAAGTCATCCAACATTGTAAACTCTCGTAGTTGTAGTTATTAGACTAATTTTTTATGAAAATGTTACACTCGGAAGCTTAGAAGCTCGGCAGCTCAGAAGCCCGGAGAAGCTCTAGTCGCTTTGTCTTTATTGTCTTGCCGTTGCCGAGCTGCTGAGCTGCCGAACTTCCGAGCTTCCAATATAATACATAATTATTGAAGCGGCAATTGCGGCGTTTAGAGATTCCGCTTTTCCAAAAATGTCAATTTTTATTAATTTATCAGCTGTTTTTTGAATTTCAGAGCTCAAACCTTTTGATTCGTTTCCTATTATAATCGCGCTTTTTTTAGGAAAAGACGTATCTTTAAGATATGTTTTCGCATCAAGAGAAGCCGCAAAAATCTTAATTTTTTCTTTTTTCATCAGCCCGAGAATGTCATTTGTTTCAATTTCAGGTATGACAGGTATATGAAAAATCGAGCCCATTGTAGAGCGTATGCATTTGTCCGAATATATATCGGCGCTTCCTTGTGAAATAAAAACCGCTTGCGCCCCGAACGCGTCCGCGGAGCGTATAATTGTTCCCAAATTTCCGGGATCCCGGATGTTTTCAAGCACGACAAAAAAACCGCTTTCTTTTAAAATTTTCTCGGTATCGTAATGTTTTTTTTCTACGACGGCAACTATTCCCTGCGGCGTTTCAGTGGAGGAAAGTTTATCGAAAAGCGAATCCGAAAGAATGAAAGTTTTTTTATTATCCGGATAAAAATTCTTTTCAGCAAAACTTTCGGATACAAAAATGCGCCTTATATTCCAGCCGCCGCTTATTTCTTCCGTCTGCTTTTGGCCTTCGGCAAGCAATAAACCGCTTTTTTGCCTGTATTTTTTATCTTTCAAAAGCATGGCTTCTTTAAAATATTTATTTTGCGAACTTTCTATTATCATAATTATATTTTTATCACTTATTGAGTAAAAAGGCAAATGAAAAACAATTACGAATTACGAATGACGAATTACGAATCAAAGACTAAAAAGCCTTTTGCCGTTTATTCGTAATTCGCCATTCGTAATTCGTAATTGCCGTTAGAAAAATAGACAAAAATCTCTTTAAAATATATAATGTGCGGACATATTCGGAATATCGTAAATAAAAATAAGAAGAGAAAACGGAGGATAAATGAAAAAAATTTTGGCGTCAGTTTTGTGCCTTGCGTTTGCCGTATCGTCGTCTTTCGCGCTGACGGTAATTCCTAAAATAGGAGTTGATATACCAAGTACCATGAACTACGCCGAAGGTCCTGATGATGAAACCAAACTCGGTTTTATGATAGGAGCGGAAGCCAGAGAAAAAATAAGCAATTATTTCAGCTGGGGCGCGGGCTTTGAATATGTTTTGCCCAGGGGATTGGTTGACGTTCCCGGCGACAATAATTTTTCATTTCTTCCGCTTTATGTATCTTTGATGTTTTATCCGTTTGGCGCGTGGGAAAAAGCCAGACCTTATATTAAAGTAAATGCCGGATACAGCGTGATTGCGGCAACACAAGCCAAAGGAGATATGAAAGGCAGTCTTTACTGGAGCGCCGGAGGCGGAGCGGAGTATAAAAACTTTGTAGGCGAGGTAATGGCGTCCGCATACGACGGGGAGTATGACGGAATGGGACTTACATATCAAAAGATAGGCTTTGTTTTAGGATATAAATTTAATATAGACTTATCAAAAAAATCAGAAGAGTGATAAAACGAAGTTGGGAAGTTGAGAGGCTGGGAAGCTGAGCAATGGTAAGAACTTTAACGACCATAGCTCCTCTCAGCTTCCCAACTTCTCAGCTCTCTAAGCTTCTAAAAGAGGAGTAAAACGGTAATCATGAGCATATTTGAACTTACAAAAACACAACAGTGGCAAAAACTTAAAGCGCACCGCGAACAGAACCGCAATCTGAATATGAGGGACTTATTTAAAGAGCAGGACAGGTTCGATAAATTTTCAGTCAAAGACGACAATCTCGGGCTGATATTTGATTATTCAAAAAATATAATCAATCATGATACTTTTAAATTTTTGATAGCGCTTGCCGAAGCCGCTAAAGTCAGCGAATACGCCGGGAAGATGTTTTCCGGCGAAAAAATAAACTGGACTGAGAAAAGAGCCGTTCTTCACACCGCTTTAAGAAACAGGAGCAATAATCCCGTTTATGTTGACGGGAAAAACGTGATGCCTGAAATAAACGCGGTTCTTGAAAAAATGAAGATTTTCAGCGAAGACGTACGCAAAGGAAGATGGCTGGGCGCAACGGGCAAAAGGATTACTGACATTGTAAATATAGGCATAGGCGGCTCCGACCTCGGGCCGAAAATGGTCTGCGAAGCGCTTAAATTTCTCGGAGATAAACTAAACGTGCATTTTGTCTCAAATATTGACGGCGCGGATATTTTCGAAACCGTGAAAAAATTAAATCCGGAAACAACTCTTTTCATTGTCGCTTCAAAAACTTTTACTACGCTTGAAACAATAACAAACGCTCTCAGCGCGAGAGAGTGGCTTGCCGCAAAACTGGGCGTTCAAGCCGTAGCCAGCCATTTTGTCGCTTTGTCCACAAACGCGAAAAAAGTCAAAGAGTTCGGCATAGATGAAAAAAATATGTTTGAATTCTGGGACTTTGTCGGCGGAAGATATTCTTTGTGGTCGGCCATAGGCCTTCCGATAGCATGCTTTATAGGTTTTGACAAGTTCACGGAACTGCTTGAAGGCGCGTATTATATGGACAGGCATTTTCTCGATACGCCTTATGAAAAAAATATTCCGGTTATTATGGCGATGCTTGGGCTGTGGTATAACAATTTTTTTGGAGCCGCAAGCCATGCCGTGCTTCCTTACAGTCAGTATCTGCACAGGTTTACCGCGTATTTGCAGCAGGGCGATATGGAAAGCAACGGCAAAACCATAAATTTTGAAGGCGGCAGAGTTGATTATGAGACAGGACCGATAATTTGGGGAGAACCGGGAACAAACGGGCAGCATTCTTTTTACCAGCTTATACATCAGGGAACAAAATTTATTCCCTGTGATTTTATAGGATTTATCAATCCGCCGGAAAGAGTCGGCGATCATCACGAAAAACTCATGGCAAATTATTTTGCGCAGACCGAAGCTCTGGCTTTTGGTTTAACGAGAGAAGAAGTTGTTGCAAACCTTACAAAAAGCGGCGCTTCAAAAGAAGATATAGATATGCTTACTCCGCACAAAGTATTTGAGGGCAACAGGCCTACAAACAGCATTCTTATAAACGAGCTTTCTCCGAAAACTCTCGGAGCGCTGATCGCGATGTATGAACATAAAATATTTGTCCAGGGCATTGTCTGGAGAGTTAACAGTTTTGACCAGTGGGGCGTGGAACTCGGAAAAGTTTTGGCAAACGCAATCCTTCCGGAACTCGAAGGCAAAACCTACAATAAGCATGATGATTCGACAAAAAATCTGATTAAAATATTTATGGGAAAAAAGAAATCTTCCCGATAGGTAATAGTTGTTGCAAAAAACTTAAAATATAGCAAAATATTCCCGAGCGGTAAGATATTGACATTAATATGCAAAAAATGTTTAAATATTACCGCTCGGGAATATTATTTATTGGGGTTTTATAAAAAAACTACATTTGGGGATCAAATGATTATAAAAGATACAAAAACTTTAGGAAAGTTTATAAGAGAGACAAGAAAATCTCAAAATTTAACTCAGGCTATGTTAGCAGGGGCAAGCGGAGTTGGTGTGCGTTTCCTTATTGAACTTGAAAACGGTAAAGAAACGGCATCTTTAGGTAAAACTATAAGGATTCTCAATATGCTTGGCGTAAATATTGACTTAGGAAAAGCATGAAAGGCAGAAGCTCGGAAGCTCAGCAGTTCGGTAACAGCAAAAAACAAAGACAAAACGACCAGAGCTTCTCCGGGCTTCTAAACTTCCGAGCTGCCGAGCTTCTAAAAAAGGATATATATGAATAAAGATAAAATACTTTCTGTCCGTCTGTGCGGAGAAGAAGCAGGTTTTTTAGAGCAGGACGAAAACGGGAGATTAAAATTTTCTTATTCGGATAACGCAAATTTTCAAATATCAAAAAGCCTTCCTATTGAGAAGAAAGTATTTAACGAAAAAGAATGCAGGCCGTATTTTAACGGATTGCTTCCCGAAAGCGAAAAAACAAGAAAACGGATCGGTCAAATATTCGGCATAAGCCGCAACAATGATTTTTCGATGTTAAAAGCTATAGGACGCGATTGCGCCGGAGCAGTTTCTCTAACTTCAATAGACGAGCCTTTAGAAAAATCAACCTTTATAAAGCTTGAAGGGCATTGTCAAACCGAAGAGTCTTTTTTCGAACATTTAAAAGAACTTCCGGAAAAACCTTTTTTCGCGGATGAAACAAACGACATAAGACTTTCCTTGGCCGGCGCTCAGAATAAATCATGCATAAGCATTATCGACGGTAAAATATGTCTGCCTAAAAACCATACGCCCACTACTCATATAGTAAAACCCATGTCTGAAAATTTTGACGACATTGTGTTGAATGAATACTTGTGTATGAAACTTGCAAAAGCAGTTGGCGTTGCGGCTCCCGAAGTTTCAATAGAGCAGGCAAAAGATATCAGCTATTTATTAATCGAGAGGTATGACAGGGAAATAAAAAACGGCGCGGTGAAAAGAATTCATCAGGAGGATTTTTGCCAGGCTTTAGGAATTTTAAGCATTAATAAATATCAGGCGGAAGGCGGTCCGTCTATAAAAGACTGTTTTGAATTGCTAAATCAAACGTCAACTCCGGCAAAAAATAGAAATATAGTAATGAAAACTATAATGTTTAATTTTTTAATCGGCAATAACGATGCGCACGCGAAAAATTTTTCTTTATTGTATAACGATAATAATATTGACATATCTCCGGCTTATGATTTAGTTTCAACGGAGGTATATCCTAAATTAAGTAAAAAAATGGCCATGAAGATAGACGCCTTCTATGAAAAACAACGAATTAGTTTGGATAGCTGGAAATCATTATGTGAAAAGATAGGTTATTCTTTAAGCCTTTTAAAAGCCGAGTTTATGGAGTTTGCTGATTTGCTTCCAAAATTATTGACCGAAGAAATAGAAAAAATCAATATAAAAGAAAATGATAAATCTCTTATTGCGAAGTTGTCAAAAGTAATAGACAATAATTGTTTCATTGTCCATAATACATTCAAATAATTTCACAATTTTTTCACATTAGAGTCATTTATATTTTTATTTTCTAATGTATAATTTTGGTTATGAAAATAAAGAAGATTGTGTCAATTATTATGGCTTCTTTTATAATTTTTCCTTGTTTGGCAAGAAGCGTGAGTATAAAAGAGGTTACGTCTTTATGCGTAAATAGCGGCATATCAGGCTATTACGCGTCGGTTTCTAAAGCCGCTTTTGACATGGTCAATGTTGTGCTGCAGGATTTTTTGGATATTGCAAAAACCTCTCCCAAAAAAGAAGTTCCGCCAAAACACGAAAATGAAAATAATTTGAACGGCAAAGCGATAATATCCGACAGCGGCATTCAGAAAACTTTTAAAACTAATCTTTTGCCGGGAATTCCTTTGACTTTTGATATACAAAAAGATATTCATGTGTCAAAAGTTACGGGAGACGGCAATTTTATTTCTTTGGGCTGGATGATTCTTTTTATAAGCATGCTCATTTTATCTATAAGAAAAAAAGATAATTGCGAAGCGTCATTGAATTACTTAATAAATACACACCCTGTCTTATCATAGACAGGGTGTTTTCTTTTGCAAAATATAATTCCGATAGGGGGAAAAGAAGATGTCAAAGATTATTAAGATGCTAAATTACAAAAAAATTGTTTCGGTAGTTACGCTGGCTTGTTTTATTTTTTCTATTTTTGCTACAAGCGGCTTTACTTCCGCGGTTTTCGCTCAAAGCGCGGCTCCAGTACTTCAAACGGTTAATACTTCTCCGGCTTTAAATCCTTCAAATTTTGTAATTCCTTTTAATATGGGAAGGGTTACGGATTCCGTAAATTTTAACAGCGATAAAGTTATTGTTCAAATTCAGGATTTGCATGCCCACGAGGAAACCCAGAGAAATATAGCAAATATTCTCTCCTTTTTAGATTCAAAATATAAAGTAACCAAAATATATGTTGAAGGCGCGGCCGGCGATGTCGATACTTCGTGGCTGGCAAATATTTCAGATGAAGGTTTAAAAAGTGCGATAGTGAATTCTCTTCTTTCAAAAGGCATTTTGACGGGTTCGGAATTGTTTTCCGTTAATTCGGGAAAAACAAACATACTTAAAGGAATCGAAGACAGAGAAACTTATCTTGAAAATTTCCACAGGCTTATAACAATAGATTCGCAAAAGGACGAAATAAAATCACTGTTTCCGGAAATCAGGATGATTCTTTCGTATTTGACAAGCCAGCATTACGGCAAAGAAAGCAAAAGGATTGACTCTGTTGTAAATAAATATAAAAGCGGCCAGCTTTCTTTTGAGAGATATTTCTCTTTCCTGATTAAAAAGGCACAGAGGCAAAACGTGTATTTTGGTTTTTATCCTTCGATAACTTTATTGTCCGATATCATGAACGTTCAGAACAAACTCAATAAAAACAGAATTAACTCACAGATAGCAAGTTTTATAGAAGAGCTTAAATCAGAACTTCCTTATTCGCAATATAAAGAGTTAATAGATTACCATTCAAAACCGGAAACCGAAGGAGTATTCTATTTTAAACTTGCGGAAATTTATAATAAAGGAAATTACGGCGGAAAGTATTCAGAGCTTGCCAAATTTTTGCAATTTATAAGTCTTAATCAGGCGATAAATCCGATTAATCTTGTAAATGAAGAAAGAGCGCTGCTTTGGGAAGTAAGAAACAATGCGGCAACAACCAATAAAGAAAAGGAACTTCTTTATTTGAACAGCTTTATAGACTTAATGGAAGGTTTCCTCGAAAATAAAATTACCGCTCCGGAATATCAGTATTTCGAGAGGGAGTTGCCTAATTTTAAAGCTTTGTGGACAAAATATACAAGAATGTCCGAACTTCCCGGGCTGGAACAGTATTACTCTTTGTTTGAAAGTTTTTATAAAGTTAATTTCGAAAGAGACAAAATTTTTATAAACAATGTAAAAGGCTCGCTTCCTAAAACCAACGATCCGAATATGACGTTTTCAAAAGATATGATTATGACCGATATTGCCAAACTTCTTGCGAACGCCAAAGAAGTGGAAGTAGTCGTAACGGGAGGGTTCCATACTCAAGGCGTGTCAAGAGTTTTGCAAAACGCCCGCCAGAGTTATGTGGTAATAACCCCGAATGTAACGCAGGACGCGGCCCTTGCCGATAAATTATTCGCCGAAGACGTCGTAAGGATTTCCAAATATATTCAGAAAAATACTTTTCAGAAAGTGTTGCCTTCAGAGGCTTTTGAGTTCTCTGACAAGAGTTTAGGAGCGGCATTAAGCGTTTATTTCCCAAAAGGTATTTTGGATGTGATTAGCGAAACGGCAAAAGAGCATGGCGTTGATATTTCTAAAGTATCCCGCGAAGAATTGGCGTCTGCAATGCTTAAAGTTATTAATTCGCAATTTCTTTATGTAAAAGAAAAGATACAACTTACATTGCCGGGTTTTAAAATTGCAAATATAGAGGTTTTGGAAACCGGTAATTATAGGGTAGATGCAGAATATGAAAAAGAATCCAAAACATTTACAGTAACAAATGACGGCGTTTTTGATATTCAGCCATATAATGTAGAAAAAGTTGAATCATATAGTGAGAACGGAAGTATTGTAAATGTATTGATTGGCGCCCCGACTTCGATTTTTACAATAATAATCGCAAGTTTTTTTATAACTATTCCGACTCAGGTATTGATACTTACCATTTTTACATTATCTGTTGTGCATACTGTAATAACACTATTATTCAAACAACAAATAGATAATGCGGATAAGATTAAGGATGCTTTAGATGAGGCAAATGATCTAGAAAAGCATGATGCTAACACTCCAGCTCAAAAAGATGCAGCAGAAGCATTTATAAAGTATCTTAAAAAAACATATCCGGAGCTTAGCGGTGTAGAAATAGTTAACATTCCGCGCATGAAGAATATTGCCGAATTTCTGAAAGACGGTGTAAAAAGAATAGAAATAAACGCTTTGGCATTAATGATTTTGCATAAATCAAATCCAAATTTAATAGAAAATATTCTGATAAAACATGAGTTAACGCATATTAAAGGCAGCATTTTCGGCAAAGGAGAATTTGCGGCTACTTTAAGAAGTACTTTTAGTAGATCCAATATAGCAGATAAATTTTTGAGGTCAACCGGAATCGGAAAGCCGAATGTCCCTGAGATATTGTTGAATTTGGCAAAGGCTCTTGATAATTATAATGCCCTTAAGCCAATAGATTATACGAATATTCACAAACGGGGTCTGGCTATAATAGACCTTGTGAACTTTATACATGTTGTAAATTCATATGCTAAAGTAGAAGAAGCGTTTTCAAGCGAATATATAAGAAATCATATACGACACATTTTGAGAGGTTTGGAGAATGACAATGCAAGAGAAATTCTTAATACCAATGACTCAAAACTGCGTTCACGCTTATATTTACGCCCGGATCTGCAAGCTGCTCCTTTGAGTGAAATCAGTAAGCTGATATACAGATGGGCAGAAATAGAAAGAGTACTAAAGACAAAAAAAGGAAGTATAGGAAAGAACATCCAAGAACAAACTCAGGAACAAACGGTAAGAAGATATAATAACCTTTTGAAATCCTATGGCGTTGATCTAAAGATTTCGGAAGAAGCAGAATTCAATAGAATAAATGACGGTTTGATTGCTTCCGGAATGCCGAATACAACGGTAGATACTACGAAGAAAGCTTCTGCCGTGCAAGCATATGCAGTAGTAGGGGTAGTTGTTTCGGCAATAGCTATTATAATATCTTTTTTCACAGGCGCTCAGGAAGCTTTAATGGCAAGCTTACTCATATTTGGAACTCTAGATATAAGAAATTTTGATTCCAAAGAAAAAGAAGTAGGTGTAACCTTTAAAGCAGAACAATATGATGCATTAAAAATAATAAAAAATGATTTAGATCAATATAGAGTGAAAAATAAAGCAGATATAGATAAGGCAAAGAATGACATCGTTTATTCTTTAAATAGAATAGAAGAGTTTACGCGGTTGGCAGCTGCTTTGCTTGAAGAAGCAAAAAAACAGGATGACAGCGATAAATATAAGACGTTATTTCAAATAATGGAAACAATCCAGACAATAGTGTCAATTCCAAGTCTTTATATTGAAGTTCAGAATACTCAAATTACCGAAAATCAAAAAGAACTTAAAGATAAAATAAAAAATTTATGGATAGAAATCGGAAATATTCAGGAACAGACCAGACTTAAAGTGATAGAAGACGTTATAAAGGCTATGGATCCGTCGGAAATAGCTAAAACAATGCAAACCGGTCATGTAATTATAGATGAAAACGGAATAGGAAAAATAGAGACTATTACCGAAGAAAATTGGAGCCCTTACAGCGCGGAAATCTGGGCGCCTTATCTCACAAAAGAGAATTTGAGTAAATTGATAACAGACATGCCTGTTCGGTATGAGAACGGGAATATTCTTGTTCCCTCTGATGTTGATCGGAAAGTCTTGGATATAATCAAAGTAATAGAATCCCAAATGAATGACGAAGAAAGGTCAAATCCTAATAAAAAACTGAATAAAGTTATAAGCATAGAGGGCGATGCCCGTAAAAAGTTGGCAATCGTTACTAAGTTGATGAAAGAAGCAGGTTATAAAGAACAAGAAATAACGCGTGATAATATAGCGTTTTTTATGGAAAATTTTCTTGCTGCCACTTTATTTTTAAAAAGGCAGGCAAACTGGGAAATAAAGAAAACTGCTTATTCCGCGAATATTAATAAGTTGGAAGACTTAAAAAAATATCTAGGTTTAGACTCTATGGCAATTGAAGAGTTTGCTTCAAGATTTATAAGTTTAAATATGCCGTTAGATTCTGTTACTCCTAAAATATTGGAAGCAGCTTCAAAGAGCTTAAAAGATTATGCGGTTGGCGGGAAAAAACTTATTGAACAAGGTCTTGTCCGTGCGGTAAGAATGGCCGGAGGAAATGCTTCAAGGTGGAAAGATGCGCTGGAAGCTTTTATCGAGGCTAAGTTGATATCTGACGAAGATCTTAATGATTTACCAAGAGCTTTGGCTGCTATATGGGCGGGTATAGCAACCGGACCTGACATACAAATAAACAGTATGGCAAATATGGAAAATCCGTCAACTGCTTATGTTGTAAGCCCTTATACGTTTGACGTGATGTTTACTCATTTCTTTAATACTGTTTCAGGCAATCCCAATATTAATGAGATAGGGTTTGACGCCATATTGCAAAACAGTGCCAGCGCAATGAGGATAAAAGAAGAAGGCGGTTTTGAATATGTAGAAGGAAAAGTTTTAGGACACGGTAATGTAAGAGACTGGCCTATGGCGGTTTTAAGAGGCATATTGAACGGCAATATTTTTGACGTTTTAACATCTGCGGACGCGCCTTTGGCATTGTTATCTGCCCCGCAGTTTGAGGAGATTCTCGGGAGAATGTCTTCCGATTCTTTGGCTCACGTAGGAGTCGCTAACTGGAGAAATATAGGACAAGGCGGCGGCGGATTTGGTGATGTAAACGGTATCCCGAACATAATGGATACGCAGATATCAAAGAATGAAAATAAAGACGGTTTTGCGCCGGACAGAGATATTAATATGTTTTCTACTTTTATAAACGTAATGAATAATGCGGCGCTTTTATATGCTTTGAGCGGTTCTATTATTGTAGACGGACAGCCTCTTATAACATGGAATGAAGTGGAGGCAATATCAAAAGGAGATGATAAATCTTTATCGAAGTTGAAAGGCAGAATAGAACTCCTTACTACTGAACAAAAATTACAGCTTTCGAATAATTTTATAGCATTATTACCTTCGGAATATGTTAAAAAAACTGATAAAGGCAAAGATGTAATACAATGGGAACTAATAAGCGGAATGCTGCACGGAGCTTTACCTGCAGCAATAAATAAAAGGAAAGAGCAAGAAGGGCGTACGGATAAGGATAAACCTTTGAGTTTAGCTTATGTTGACCGCTCCATGAATGATGCCGAAATTATAGGAGGCTCTCCATTATTTGCAGAGGTAAAAACGCCGATAGATTTGGAAGCATATAAGAATCCTGTCAGAAGCTTTTTGCAACTGCTTCAGACTCAAGGGCTTATTTATTTTTCAGGATTGGTAGGGGTTGTGACAGGAAACATCATACAAAAGTCCGTTACCGGCATGATGCATAAGATAGGTGTACGTCAGGAGTCGCCTTCCGAGCGGCTGATTGAAATGGTAGAACAACAGCAGACCGGGGCGCAAGTGCTGGCGGGCATTGCCGACGTTCAGATTAGACAGTACGAACTAAGAGTGGCCAAAGTCGATTTGGCGGAACTGATGGCCGATACGGATATGGACTTGGAGGAACGGCAAGATGCGTTAGTCGCGTTGTCTGAGAAACTCAATTACAATATTAAGATAGCGGCCGATCAGCAGGAAGTGTTCAACTGGCTTATGGTGTCCAAATCGCTGTACGCTCAGGAAGTGGCGGAGCTTTTGTTGGAGAGCCACAAGGGATCGTGGACGGGGTCAAAGCTGGTGGAGGCGGAGTTCGCCAACATGCAGACTTTCGCGCAGGGCAAAATCGATCGCGGTGAGATGCCGGCATCAAAACTGGGCGACGTAGCCAAGGCCAAAGCATTTGCGCTGGAATGGCTCAACGAACCCAAAATTCCAATATACGTTAAACAGGGAATTGTGCGTGCCATGCTTGAAGGCAGGCACGACGATTTGATGTATGCCTTTGCAGCGGGTTGGCGCGAGTTCGGAACGGCCGGGATCCGCAATCAGGCAACCAATAGCTCATTCGACGGAGTGCAGTTGCTGGAACTGGAACAGTTCGCACAGGACCCGTATGCTCCTATCCTGATGGGGCCAAACACAATTAATGCGATTACACTGCTGCAGCAGACGGCGACAGTCAAAGCCATGGTAGCGGCGCTGCAGGATTATGTAAGAGCTAATCCGGACGCGACGAAAGTAAAACTCTCGGATTTGCTGCCGCTGAGCCAACTCTACAAGCAGGCTGCGAAGAAACCGGCGATTCCGGATGTTACAATCCAACTAACGAATAAATTTAAAGAAGATATAAGAGCCGGCAAGGTGACATTTGCTTACGACAGCCGGCTCAACGGCGCGATTTACGCACATATGTTGACAGCAGACCTTCTGTCAGCCGGCGTGAAAGTGGATATGTTCGATAAAGTGGCGGGTATGCCGTCACTGGTGTACGCAGCCAGCCGATTGGGATCAATGTTTGGGTTTCTGATTTCGGCCAGCCACAGCGAGCCCAACTACAATGGGTTTAAGTTCGTAATCGGATACTTGATGTCGCAGGTGGATCCGTCTTTCCAACAGACGATTATGGCGTTTCGTAACCTCGTGGAATATCAGCACATAAATCTTGACTTGGCACAGCCAGCAGCGGACATCAATGCACAGATTCGGAACTCAGCAGGAAATCTGATGTGGCTGGGCGACGAGCATGCTCCTGCCGGTTTTGACAATCTTGGTTCGGTCGCGAGGCAGAACTTTTATAAGGAATACTATGAGCATTTATCAAAGCGTTCTCCGATTGCGCTTCTAGAGAACTTGCCTAAAGAGCAGCAGGATAAGATCGCGGGCATGCGTAATAATATGAAGATACTGTACTCGGCGTTCAACGGAGCGGGCGCGGCGGACGCCGGCGATTTCGCCGGATTCCTGGGCCGTATGGGCTACAAGTCAGTAGACCTGGTCAAGCGCCAGACCGAGCGTGTGGACGGACGGTTCAAGGCATTCATCAAAGGGTGGAAGCTCGGTATGCCGGATCCTGGCAGCGTGGACGCGTGCGTGGTGAGCATGCTCGATTATCTCTTGCAGGAAGCCGGGCAGGATCTCAAGAAATTCGATAAGGCATTGCGTAAGTTGGACGAGCAGGAAGTGTTCATTGCGACGGATCCGGATATTGACAGAGCCTCGATGGGCTTTGTGGCTGCGGTGAAAACTTCGGACAGCCAGGCCGGCAATACTAAGCAGCGGCTGAAGGACTCTTTGGCTGCCTACCTGACATCGATAGGACATCCGGAAGCGAAGATAGCACAGAAGCTGGCGGCTGTGGACCGTCTGCTGCAGGACAAGCAGATGATTACAGCCAATGACGCATGGATGATGCTGGCCTACAACAAGCTCGAGAACCTGAAGAAGCAGGACAATCTGAGTAAAGATAAGCTGTACGTAATAATTAAATCCCATGTGACAACCTCGGGACTGGAAGACATAGCCAACTACTACCGGAACCAGGGTTACCACGTGTCGAGCGTGGACACATATGTAGGGTTCACACTTTTGGCGGAACGGGCGGACAAATTGATGCAATTCTCGCGTGCGGCGTGGGCTGCACGGAGGCTGCTGGAGCTGGGCGACGCACGGGCTCCATGGGCGGCGCAAGTGTTGCCGTTGTTTGAGGAAGCATACACGCCGGTGAAAGGGCAGATTCCGGAGATCGACGAAGTGATGAATATGGCGCGCAAAGCGAATGTTGACCGCACGGCATTGCTAAACCAACTGTCGCTTGTGTCCAACCTGGACATCATCTGCGGCGTGGAGGAATCTAACGGATACGGCGAGTTCGGAGAAACCAGCCAGGAACAACTCTCTAATGAAAGGGTGCTGGAACTTCTGAATGAATCGAAGAATGACCTGCGGACAGCATTTATTAGGCTTGGCGAAGAGAGCGTGAAAGTCATTAATGAGCACGTACGTGAAAAGGACGGCTCGCTGGCAGCGTACAAATTCTTGGAACAGGCCGTGTTGCTGAAGCTCTATAACCAGACGCTTTACGACAACTACCTGGAAATGTGGAAAGCCGCCGGACGGGTGACATTGACGCAGAACGACTACATCCGTTACCGCGGTGCAGCAGGCGTGGCAATGAAAGTTGAGACGATTCAAGCCATTGAGAAGACGCTGGCGTATATCGCAATGCGTGCGCACGACCTGGGAAATGAAGTGACATTCTTCGGCGGAAAGTACAAGCTACAGAAAGGCGCCGAAGACGTGGTGATTTACCGCGACTGGAAATATGACAACAACTATCTCGGTTTCCCGGAAGAAGGCATCCGCTTTAATGTGGAACGGGAATACAAGGGGATGAAATATCAGATCGTAACGACGTTCCGGCCTTCTGGCACAGGAACAGAGAACCGTGATTACAACTGGGCTTTGGGTATTCTGCCGCAGGACAGCGCGGGCATGAGCGACACGGACATGGAGAAGTACTTGGAAGGAGCTAAAGTGGTGCTTGCTGAAGCAGCGGCAGACTTCTACGGCGATGAGCAGGCGAAGCCGGGCGAGCGCCAGGGATTGTTGATGAGGATGGCGGTACCATCTGAAGAAGACAAAAAAAAGGCACAAGAACAAAAAGAGGGAATCTTTAAGATAATCTTTGAAGATGTTTTGGACGACGGCAAAAATTTGATGAAACTAAGTCAGGCTGAACAACAGCTCGCGACGCTGGCGGAACAGTACGCTCTTGCCGCACGCGCGCTCAAAGGAAAGATTGGGGCGGAAGAGAAGAAGGCGTACGATGATAAACTGAAGAAGACACAAGAAGATAACCGGAATGCGTGGGCGGAGTATCTGACCAGTACGGACGCGAAGGCGTATCCGGCTGAAAGCACGGTTGGGTTCTATGTGGACGGTAAGGAAGTGGCGCGGGTGCCGCGCGCGATGGCGGCGGCTTGGGCAGCTTCGTTGTCGGGTTATCTGGCAACACTGGTACCGCAGAACGCGAAAGTTGTAGCGTGTGAGATACTGGACGTAGCGTTGATGGTGGGCAAGGCGACCGGCAAGCAGGCAGTCGAGGCCCCGATATGGATAACTGAGGTACAAGCCGGACCAGAATCAACGGAGAGTTCGAGTATAATTGCCGCAGCCACTAAGCAGCTTGTGAATTTTGATGATATTATCAATGCTATTGGCAAAGCTATTGCAAAACTTTTGCGCATAAATTTAAATACAACAACAATCTCTGCATACTATCCTGCTATTATCGGATATGCCGATATTTTGGCGTATAGGGAATACCCTGCAGACAGTGATGCTGTTTATAAAAATATGATTGAGAAATCTAAGCTTGGCAAAAGGGTAATCGGTGTAATGCCTTATGGAGAAAATGCAGCAAATGATATTGCAAAATATTTTCCTGACAAATCTACATCTAAGAGTCTCGATATTATACCAACAGGTATAATGGGTAAAACAGGATTAATACATATTTATAAATATTCCATTACAACTGATGCCGGAGTTGTAATAGATTTGTATTTTTACAATGCCGATGGCGCTGAAGCCGAATTTGAAGCGCTCAAATATACTCTCAAATATTTGAAGAATGATGAGAATGTGCTTGCCGGTATAGTAGAGGTTGATTTTAATTCCAAAAAGGCTGACAATATTACCTATGGCGAATTAATTGCTGAATTTTCCGAAGCGGTGGTTATTGCCAGAACTGTAAATGATACTGACAAAGATTTAGCCAAAAAAGCGTTGTTCCCGTTTGTGACCGGCGACTTAGACGAAATGGATAAGTTAGCCAAGTTTGAGGAAAAATTAAGAGGCATAAGAGACGGTGATGATATGCGAAACGGACGAAATGGCAGCACCACTGTTAATGTTTCCCAACTTTCTCAAAAAGGTATTTTTGTTGCCCCGGAATATAAAAACATTGCTAACTTTATCGTTGAAATCGATGTTGAGGCTTATAAAGCCAACGAAAAAGAATTAAGGAAATTTATAGTTGCGGGACATGCGAAAAACAAAAATGTAATTATAAGACTTAAGGCTGATAATTTAGATCAGGCCAGGAAATCATTTTCTGTCGTAAGAGATGAATTAAAAAATTTAAAGGCTAATTTGGATGATTTGGATGACAGTGATTTAAAAAGATTAGGTATTTCCCGCGACGTTTATACAAAGGCAATAGTTAATGGAAGAGGTATTGACGGCGTAATTTTTGATTTTAGATCTTTGGAGAAAAGTGACATTGAAAAGGTTGCAACAGAAGCTACGGGGATAGATGGTATTGTAAAAGGCGAGCATAATATAGATGCCGTTCTGGCTGTTGAAACAGAGCATTACAATAATGGCTTCAGTATTCGCGGGATAAGAAATTTGAATGATTTGCTTGCCGCAGAAATAGGTCAGAGAGATGAAACTTTAAACGATAACACTTTCGAACCTGATGCAGTTGCGAAGCAAATAATAACAGCTCTGGAATCCGGTAAAGAAATGATTATCATAAGATCTGAAGTTATTGAGACTTTGAAGAAAAACGGTATATATTTTGATTTTGATGCATTTTTAATGGGCATCATTACTAAATGGATTTCGTTTGTAAAAAGCACTCCTGAAGATAGATATAGATCTGGCAGGAAAGCAGGTTTGTTCGAGAAAAATATCTTAGAAGGCAAAATTAATCCTGTCGGTGAAAATGAAATTAAGCTATATGAGATTTTAAATGAAATGGAAAAGATAAATTTTAAAGATTTTGAGTTATCAAAATTTGCAACTGTTGTTGATATACTGAACACACCTAAAACAAGAAGTTTGTTGAATGATATTAACAATAGCAATGTTGATGTCGAACGTATATTTAACGAGGCAAAAGGTTATTTACGCGGAGCGCTTGAAAGGATGCAAGCGAATGCGGATGAGCGGGCGCAAGGCAAAAAATCGTTTGCAGTTAAGACAGATGCGGACATTTATAGGTCTATGTTGGTTGAACGCAGAATGAGAGATTTGAGGGTAAGAGGATTTATTGTTTTTAAAGGTGATGTAAAAGAATATGCGGGCGAAAATGTGGAAAGTATTACAACTGCCATAAAATGCATTAAGAAGGACAAAGCTATGACAAGCGAAGATCAAAGGAATATTATAAATTTACTTACTTTTGCGGTAGAAAGCCCTAAAACCGACGAATATAATAAGTCCATAGCGCTTGAGTACTTACTGGAATTCCTTGGAACGTATGGAACGGAAACAGGAAAACTGGATAAAGTTTATAAGGTCATGACAAAAGAAGATATTAACGCTATTTTGAAATCGGCCTAAAAATAATCCGTACTTTCAAAAAAATCCCGGCAGACCGGAAGTATTCGGCTTGCCGGGATTTTCTTTTAAATATATTGAAAAATCAATAAATTTGTGTTATAAATAAATTCTATTATGGATAAAATAAAAATACCTGAAAAGTTTATCGCAATTATAGATAAAATTTCGCGGACATCCGAAGAAAATAATTTTGAAACTTACGCTGTCGGAGGGTTTGTGCGCGATCTTTTTTTGGACAGGCAGCCTAAAGATTTGGATATTATGGTTGAGGACAAAAAAAACAGAGATAATGCAGCAGCCGGAATAAAATTTTCTGAAATTCTTGCCTCAAAATATTCGCTGAAAAATCCTGTTGTATTTGAGAAGTTCGGGACTTCAAAGCTTTTCATAGAAGGCGAGGAAGTTGAGTTTATCATGCCGAGAAAAGAGTATTATGACGAAAACTCAAGAAATCCGGATACGGAAATAGGTTCTTTGCAGCAGGACGCGTTAAGAAGAGATTTTACCGTTAACGCGCTTTTTCTGCGTTTAAGCGACATGGAAGTTTTGGATTTGACAAAGAAAGGCCTGGCTGATATTAAAGATAAAATCATAAGAGTGACGGATCCTCCTAACGCGGATATAATTTTTAATCAGGACCCTTTAAGAATTTTGAGGGCTGTCCGGCAAAAACTTCAGCTTGGTTTTGATATTGAGCCTGTTACTTTTGAAGCCATGAAAAAAGCTTCCTGCAGAATCCGTATTGTCGCGCCTGAAAGAATCAGGGAGGAAATTAATAAAATTCTTACGGAAAACGCTCCTTCGGGCGCCTTTAAAATGATGGACGATATAAATTTGCTTGAAGAAATTTTGCCGGAAATTTCAAGGCTGAAAAATTTAAAACAGCCTTCAAAATATCATGATGACGACGTGTTTACGCATACTTTAAAAGTTGCAGACAGGACAAATACGGATTTGATTTTAAGAATGTCGGCTTTGCTTCATGATACCGGAAAATTTGCCGCGTTTAAACAAGAAGGCGAAAAAATAACTTTTTACGGACATGAAAATAACAGCGCGTTAATCGCCGGCGAAATTCTTAAAAGACTGCGTTACCCGAAAGAATTCAGCAGAAAAGTTATAAATATAATTAAGAATCATATGCATCCTAAAAACTACAGCTCCGTATGGAAAGACAGCGCTATCAGACGTTTTGCCGCTTCGTGCGCAGAAGAGACGGATTATGTTATGGAACTTGCAAAGGCTGATTTCGGCAAAGATAAACCGGATGAAAAAGTTTTCGAATTAATAAACAGAATCGATTTTTTGAGAAACACAAGCATGCTCTATCCGAAAGAAGAACTTATAAGCGGCAGCGAGCTTATGGCGTATTTCGGGCTGACGCAGGGAGAGTGGATAAAAAAAGCCAAAGAAACGGTTCGCGAAGCTCAAATGGATAATCCTGAAATGACAAAAGACGCGGCTTTTATGCTTGTGAAAGAAATGTTAAATAATTCCGGCAAGTAAATATTATTTGGTATAATTTATAAAAGGCGGAAGATGAGAAGTTTGGAAGCTTGGAAGTTTGGCAAAGACAAGGGCAGTGTAAAAGACAAAACAAACAGAGCTCCTCCCAGCTTCTAAACTGCCAAGCTCTCCAAACTTCTAATATCCGAGGTAAAAAATGCAAGAAGAACAAAAGCGGCAAAATCTTCAGCAACAGCAGCAAACCCCTCAGCAGCCGGTTTCCGGAAATAGCGGCGAGCCGCCAGAGGATAATAAGGATAACGTAGATAACGTTTACGATATTGAAGGTTTGCTTGCAGGCGGAGCAGCCGGTCTTGTCGTGGGAATTTTGATTAAGTTTGAAACGATTTTTGCCATACAGATAGGCATGTTTGTAGGACTTCTTATCGGCACAAGATTTAAAAAAAATAAAAATAAATAAATATAAAGGAATATCATGGCAATTAATTATCTAAAACATGTAAAAACTTTTATAGACAGATTTATTGAGCATGCCGAATTGAACCCCGAAGAAATAAAAATAACTTACCCTAAAACAAAAAGAGAAGAGTACGATAAGCTCATAGAGATGTATGCGGATAACGTAAAACAAAATCCGTCTGACGCGTCCGCGTATTACAATCTCGGGCAAATATACCATAAAAAAGGCGTATACAAAGATGCCATAAAAAATTTTACGGCTTCAATAGATCTGGATCCGGGCTTTTCGTTTTCATACATTTCCAGGGGCGATTCGTATTCCGCTTTAGGCGAGTATGATAATGCCGTCGCTGATTTTAATAAAGCCATAGAGCTTAATCCTAAAAATTCTACGGCTTACAGCGGGCTTGGAAACGTATACAGACGCTTGGGAAATTACCATGAGTCAATTAATTCTTTCAACAAGTCGCTTGAAATAAGCGGCAGCAATGCGGCTGCTTATTACGGAAGAGCAATGGCATACAGGGATATGGATGAATTTGACAGCGCCATATCCGATTTTTCTAAAGCTTTAGAATTGAATCCGGGCGATGACTATTCGTACAATAACAGAGGTATTGCTTACAGGCGCATGGAAGATTTGGAAAAAGCCGTAAGCGATTTTAATAAAGCCCTTGAAGCGGAACCCGCCGGCAGCTTCTCGTTTAACCAGCGCGGCATAACTTACAGAAAAATGCTCGATGAAGATTTGGCTGAAAAAGATTTTAAATCCGCTGCTTTAATATCTCCGGATGACGCTTTTACGCATTACAATCTTGCGAATTTATACAGATATCAGGGATTTCCCGATAAGGCGCTCAAAGAAACGGAGAAAGCCGTTGAATCCGACTATACGTTCGCGCCGGCTTATATGGCAAGGGCGTATATTTATTGCGAGCAGGGCAGTTTTCATAAAGCGCTTGAGGATATAGAACAGGCGATAGCGTTTATGCCGGAACTTTATTTTCTTTATTGCTTTAAAGGCTACATAAAGCATAATTTGTCCGATTTTAAGGCCGCTGTCAAAAGTTATAACAAATCGCTTGAAATAAGAAAAGATATCGCCGAACTTTATTACGCGCGCGCGGCTGCCGCTTTGGCTGATAAGAGTTATGCCGTCGCGGAAGCTGATTTTACGAAAGCCATTGAAATGAATTTTACAAATCCTGAGGCGTATGCGGGGCGCGGGCAGTCATTTTTTATTATGCGAAATAATGCCGCGGCAATAAAAGATTTAACCCAAGCCGTATCAAAAAACCCGTCCTTATCGGAAGCGTATTACACGAGAGGAAACGCTTATTTTGAGTCTGAAGATTACAAAAATGCCCGCGAAGATTTTCTTGTCTGCGTAAGCCGCAATTACAGGATTGCGGAGTCTTATTATTTTGCCGCGCTGTCAGGCTTTGAGCTTGAACAGCATGACGACGCGATCGATGATTTTACAAAGGCCAAAGAAGCCGGATATTCGGCTTCGGAAATATATAAAAAACGCGCTAAAGCTTATATGAAAATCAATGACCAGAAAAAAGCGTTTGACGATTTAAACAAAGCGGTAAAAGAAAACCCTAATGACGCGCCTATTCATAAAATGCTGGCTGAAAATATGCTCAAGCTTGGCAGGCATCAGGAAGCTTTGGAGCATATAAACAGAGCAATGGAGATTTCAAAAAGCGATGAACAGGCTTATTATATAAGGGCGCTTATAAAGTTTAAAACCGATGATTTCAAGTCGGCGGCAGATGACGCCGGATACGCTTTTGATCTTATGCCTGATTTTACCGAAGCGATTCTTCTTAAAGCCGACGCTAATATGAGTTTGGGAAATTACGCGCAGGCTGAAAAAGATCTTGCCGAGGCTCTTGATATAGCCCCGGGTAACATAAATGCGTATATGAAGAGATCGCTGCTGTTTATTAAAACCGAAAAGTATGAAAAAGCTCTTCCTGATATTGAAGAAACTTTATTGCTGGATGAAAAAAACGCTTACGCTTATTTGTATAAGGCAATAGTGTACAGAAATATGGGAAGGCCGTCCGAATCTTTAAAAAACTATGATACTGCCCTGAAAATATTTGTAGGCGCGGGAAATATAATATCAGATCTGTCTATTTTTGATTATTCCGACTATCACGGCGGTCAGGATTCAAAGATTGCTGAGCTTCACAGAGACATTGAAAGTATAAATAATAAACTTAATAAAGTTTATGAAAAAACCGTGAAGAGCGAAGCGGCTGAAGAAAAAGCCGATGCCGAAATAAAATCCGAGAAAGCTGAGCCGGCTGAACATAAAATTCAGGAAGAAACCAAAATACATGAAAACCGCCAGCTCGAACCTGAAGACGAAGAATCAAAAAAGATTTTGAATTCATTGAAGGCAAAACTGAATGATATTGATAATGCCATAAAGAAGCAGGACAGCGCCGCGATTACGGCTATTTATCACAAGCTGAAAACAACATATGAAGAACCTAAGCCTCAACAAAATGATCAAAAGACTTCAATAGACGCAGCCGAAGAATTGAGAAAAGCCGAGCAGGCTAAAATTGAAGCCGAAGAAAGGCTTCGTAAAGCTAAAGAACAAGCCGAGGAGCAGGCACAAGCAAAGCTTGAACAGGAAAGGCTTGTCCGTGAAGAAGCGGAATGCAAAGCAAAAGAAGAACAGGAAAGGCTTGCCCGTGAAGAATCTGAGCGTAAAGCAAAAGAAGAGCAGGAAAGGCTTGCCCGTGAAGAAGCCGAACGCAAAGCAAAAGA
>JGI24705J35276_12238726_pt1 | contig 45747 bp, 37 predicted proteins | sample TergutNt197P4_FD_35276 | JGI IMG/M metagenome (IMG submission 35276) | reverse complement strand
CGATCATCTGCGCTGGCGGAACCCAATCCGGCCACTGCGCCTTTCGGCTGATCCTCTCCACGCCCGACCAGGTGAAGCCTTCACGCCCGACGCCGATACCGTAGCGAATGGCGCGGCCGTGGCCCAGCAGGTAGTAGAGCGCGGTATTGCCGGTATCGATGATGACAGTGCCCGCCCGCTCGTTGCTGTCGAAATTCACTTCGGCTCGCCGCAGCCGTTCAGGCAGAATGGCATCGTTCGAGGCCTGCGGGATGCCAGCCGTATCACCCTGCGGAAAGGCGTGCGGCTGCATCGCGCTGGGCGTCTGTGCGCACGCACTGCCAAGAGCGGCAAGCGGTACCAGCAAGACTGTCGCAAGGGCAACCATGCTGAAAACGCGCCACGGCTTGCGATGGACCGCAGAACACTGCGACATGCGCTGCCCCGTTTGGACATGACAATTGAACACGATCGCACCGGAGCGGTGCCCGTTCACCAAACGCCGATATAACGGCTCAAGTTCCACCGGCGCTTGCGTCAATGGCGTAACAGCCGAGCCAACCCCGGCTCTCCGCCTTCGCGGCCGAATTGAGGCGCGGCTGAAACACCACGATCGGTCGCAGCAAGACCCTGCAACCGATGAAGGTTTTCAGACATGGAACTTGCGTCAAAGCGAAACGTTTGTCGGCTACCCAACATTGCGGAGCTCGGACATCAATGACGAATGGCGAAGCCGGGATGAAAGACTGGATCGACAAGGCTGGCAAAGAACGCCTGGAGAAGGATGTTTTGGCCGTAAAGAATGATATCTCGGCCCTGACCAAGCAGGTCACGGATGCGCTCAACACTTTCCTGAATTCGGCCGGCAAGCAGGCTCGACGCAACTACAAGCAGGCCCGGGAAAATGTGGACTCGACGATCGATGACATGTCGGAGCGCAGCGGCGCCATGATAGGCGCGGCGCAGGAAGCGGCCACATCCATAGAGGAAACGCTGGAAGATACGATCAAGCAGCGACCAATCGGAACTGTCGCCCTCGCACTCGGAGTAGGCTTTCTGATCGGCTTGGCCTGGCGCCGCTAGCGCGTGATCCGGACGGAGCCTTTTAGTAGCGTCACGCCGGCGGGCACGCTGCATGCATTTGCTTGAATATGAATAGAGGCCTGCAATGCTTCAGCGCATCATGGATGGCATCACTGCATCGACCGGGACAGCCGTCCGCCTGGCCTCATTGGCGCTGGGCGCCGCTATCGCGCTCATCATCACGGTGTCTTTCCTTTGCGCAGCCGCGTTCATCCTTGTGCTCGAAAAATACGGGCCGGTGCACGCCTGCCTGGCTGGCGCCGGTATATTCTTTCTGCTCACGCTGATCGCTGCGGGCTGCTATCTCGCATACAGAAGGGGAGCTGAGAAGCGCGCCGCAATGGCGGCAAGAGCTGCGCCGCAAAGCGTGCTCAATAACCCGATGGTGGTCGCGACCGGCCTGCAAATCATTAAGGCCGTCGGGATCAAACGGCTCGTTCCGATCCTCGTCGTCGGCGGTCTTGCCCTCGGGCTCATGGCAAGCCGAAGTTCCCCCGATACGACGACCAAACCCGCTGAATGAAGGTTGACCAGTCGGTCGTGCAGCGGTCCGATTGCATGCAGGATCTTGGCAACTTTCCACCGGCGCCGAACTCACAGCGCCGGCTTGACTCACGCTGTGACTCTCCAGCGAGGGGCTTGTTAGCTCGATAGCCGCAACTTGCTTAGAGCGGTCCCGATCTGATTGAATGTATTGGCTAGCTGATTTGCGTTCGTCAGTAGGAAGAAATTGTCGGGACTGCTTGCGCAGTTCTGTAGGACCGTTGATACTGGGTCCCCACCTGTGTTCACCTGAATCGCGTAGATGGTGTACATTGGTTGCCCGTTTGCGTCCCTGACATTCTTGATATTGGTGCAGAGCTTGGCCTGCCTCTGATCGATGGCGTTGGTGCCCTTGCCCTTTGGTTCGTATGTCCACATTCCGTTACTCTCATTTCCCCAACGGGACTGGGTATTCAGACCGTCGGAGAGTATGATGATAACGTGATTATAGGTGTTCGCGCCGACCTCGCTCGGAACCGCCAGCGGACCTCCCGGGAGAAGAGACTGCCACGCCCATGCTATTCCAATCGCCTGATTGGTGTTGCCGACTGGCTGCATGGCATTTACGCTTGCCTTCAACGAGTTCCAGTCATTGGTCAAGGGAACGACCGGAGCCAATTGCGGTGTAGCCTGGTTCCCTCGATTTTTGCTGCAGCTATTGTTCCAGTTTATGCCGGTGGTCTTGGCGGGAAGGGGAGAATTGTTTTCGTAACCCGCACGAGCCTTACTCTGAATGTCGTCATATTGAGGAGAATCCTCGATGGCCGGGAATAGTGTCGTTCGGTCGGACGACGTCGGCGGCACCCCAGTGGTATCGTTCGGAGAGCTGCGATCGGTGACGCAGCCGGACCAGCTACTGCGAGGCTGGGGAATCCAGGTGTGGCTGTAGGATACGCCGTCGGTCGATACCGAATTCCAGCATCCGTTATAGTAGGAATGAGACCACGCATCCCATCCCGGACAAATCATGCCATCTCTCGATATCGTGGCAAGGTAGTCAGCGCTCGTATTTCCTGTTGCTCCGTTCACACAATTAAATCCGACCACAACCGCCCCCGTCGCTTTCGCACTCGCACTCGCTGTCGAGCTCGCAGTATGTGACGGGAAAACATTATAGAGATTCTGGGCATCATTTATGAACGGACATGAACTTCCGGCACCGATGCTGTTCCAATTGGTGGGAAGTGTAACCGGATATCCACTTCGCGTATTAGGTTGAGTAACAGCGTTGGAAGCTCCAACTGGAGCGGCCTCCCAATCCGTAAAGTCGATGACATCTGTCGACACCGAGTTGCCGACGTTGACGACCGACGTAAATGGCACGAGAGAGATATAGACATCGTCGGGATTCCTGGCCAGGGCACTGAGCTGGTCGATCAGTCCACCAGTTCCGGCCACGGCCTGCTGCAGGCTCTTCATCTTGTTGGACTCGGACATCGATCCGGTGTTGTCGAGCGCAAGCGCCACGCGCATCTGCGCGTTGCCCCATGTGGTCGCCGCACGCGTGCCGAAACTCAGTGTCGGAAAACCGGCAATCTGCATGAAATAGGACCGGACGTGACCTGAGGCATTCAGGAAAACGGTTGCCGCCGTGACGTCGCTCGCTGGCGCATAAGTGGCGGAGACGGTGACTCCCTGCGCTTCTGCGTCGGTGTAGAGCGCGGCAAAGTACGCCTGCGCCTTCGACTGGATATCGGAAACCTTGATTACGCCCCGCGACAGGTCCACTGAGAGCATCAATGCGCTAGAATCGAGGGCTGACTGCATCGCCGAGCGCGCCCTGGAGGCGCGGCCGTAATCTATAGCCATACCCATGAAACCCAGGATTGGTATCAGAGCGATAGCAAATAGCATCCCGACGTTGCCTCGCGTGGATACGGCAAAGTCAGCGATCTTGTCTCGGCAGCAGTGCACAACTGAAAATCTTGACATGACTTTCTTCCTGAAGTCGTTTGCGTCCAGACCTGCTTTGCGTTTCCGGTCTTGAACGGTCATCCGTGGCGGCATCGTTTTGGCCCTTACGCCCTCATGGCTCTGAGCAGACCGGCCCCCTACAGCAAGCCACACCATCAGCGGCGCGCGGCTTGAAAGCAGGGCGGTCAGGCGTTTCCTAATTATTCATGCTAGAGTTTGTAACGTGGACATATTTAAGAATGGTTGTAAATCTCAAACCAATCCTGATTAAATCGGATAAGAAAACAAGCTGCTCCAGAAGCGCGTCTAACTACGCATCGTCTCTCTCAAGGTTTCAGTTGTTCTTGAACGAAACAGGCAACGGGTCACGCAGGTGAGGCGCGGTGCGCCCCGATTCATACAAACGAGCCGCGCGAAAAGGCAAATATACGTGAATACGGCACACAAATTGTGTTATTGAGTTCCGATTATCCCAGAGTCGCCCGTGTCTGGTTTGTCCGTGGTTAGCGACCTCAACGTGGCAACGATTCCCGAAGCGTCTCCAACTACGCTTGGTCCCGCTCTCGAAATTTCAGTTGTTCTTGAACGAAGCAGGCAAAAAGTGAGGAGCGGTGCGCCCGATTCATACAAACGAGCCGCGCGAAAAGGCAAGAATATATGTGAATACGGCACACGAATTGTGTTATTGAGTTCCGATCATCCCAGATCGTCTGGTTTGTCCAAGATTAGCGTCCGCAAAATAGCAACGATCGTGGATATCCCACCTTCGCTGAACATGATGGCGAACATTGATCTTCGATCACATTTCGCACGTGGCCGAAATGTAAAGCAACAGACGCACGGATTATTGGCGGCGGGGCCGAGGCGGTCGAACCGGCATGGCGCAGAAACGGGAGAAGTCTTTTGCATATTCTGCGTTGCAGCTCGCTTCGCCAGTGGCGGGAAGAGTATGTCCCATTATCCGGCTTGCGGGCGGATTTCGAGCCCCTTAACAACGCGCCCTTCCATGTATCATTCAGTTTGCCCGTCGATCTACCGGGCATCCTGAAATGTCGGTTCAGCCCGGGCATGTGCATTCGTACCGCCGAACACATCCAGGCCGGAGATGACTGGTTCGAGCTCGTAATCACGAAAACGACCGGAACTCGTCACGAGCAGCTCGGGCACCACCTTAGGCTCAACCGAGGCGAGGCTACGTTGATGCGTGGCGACGAGCCGCGCGGTAACGGTTCGCCCGCGGGCTTTCAGGGCTTCTCCGTCATCGTGCCGCCAGCGGAATTCGATGCCCGGGGCATCCGCCCTGACGATGCGGTGATGTTGCGCATGCCGTCGCAACGCGAAGCACTCGGCCTGCTACAGTCGTATTTGCGATCTTTGGAAAGAAGAGGTATCGACCAGGCGGTGGGCTTCGGCACCATGACGCCTGTGCGAGAGATCGTCCAGCGGCATATCCTTGATCTCGCCGCGCTTGCTGTTACCTGGCAAGGCGCGGTGGGAGAAAGCGATCTCGATTCGGTCGCGGACGCGCGCCTTCGGGCAGCCCTCGACTATATCACCGCGCATTTTACCGATCCGCGGCTCACGATCGAAATAGTGGCGCGATCCCAGGGTATCTCGGCTCGTTATCTGCGTCGGCTGATGCAACGAGCTGGAGACTCCTATGTCGAGGTTGTGAACGAATTGCGGTTGCAGCAAGCATTCACGGCATTAACCACGGCGGACCAGGACCGGCGCACGATTTTGGACTTCGCCGTGGAAGCCGGATTTTCGGATATTTCGCATTTCAACCGCTTATTCCGCGCCCGGTTCGGAGACACACCCAGCGGCGTCCGCGCACAAAACCGCCAGTCTGAGCATCCCGAGATGCGTCGCAAGACGCCTCGAAGCCAACTGACCGAATAGGACCAGACCATTCAGGTCACGCAGCGGCCAGGCTGCAGGACCTTGGCGACGTCCGTAAGCGCGCTGACCATCGGCTCGCAGGCCAGCGTCGGCTTGACGCTCTCGTTTTGCAGCAACGTCGGAGGCTTGGTTGCGCGGGGCTGCGCCCGCGGAACACGCAGAAAGACAGAGGTGTTGGCAAGATACTTTAGACGCAGCAAAACAGCGCCTGTTGGAACCACCGCGGGCTTGTAGTCAGCAAGACGGTCAGCCTTGCCGGCCCGATTAACATGACTCGCCTGCTGGTTTGACTCTGAAGAGGTTGCGTACCACCGATCTAATATATCACTACCTGAAGCAAGTTCTACAGCACCCACCGTCAGCATGGCCGCGGCGGCACCGAAAAAGGCCTTGCGAATCTGTGACATCGCTCTCCATCTCCGCCCCATGGCGATCGATGGAACAACGCTGGCGCAACAACCCAGGTTCTCAGTCGGCACGATCACTTAACCGTGTCCCAAATAAACGAACTGTCTTGGAACGACTTCGGCGCCCAGGAGTCGTTTTGAGAGCCGGTTATTCCCCCCTGCCCCATAAACCGGCGACGTAGGGCGCGACTGTGGTGATGCCAGTCGCGCCTTACTTTATTAGCTCCTCAGTCTGATGTGTAGCTCGGTCCGGGCCACGGTCGGCTTGGCGGGTGAAGTGCGATGTCGATTACTGGCTGGCCGAAGCTGCCAGGCTTCGGCGGCTCTCTTTTCCTACTGGATTGCCGGGACCGCCGGATTCCGGCTTACGCGGCATCATGCGGCTGCAGCTCTCCGCAAGATCGAGTAGGAGGTTGCAGCCAGAACGCCATCAAACACACTCATCAAGATTTGCCCAAACCCTCCGACCAACGTGAGTACTACGAATATAGAAGGTATGGCTGCTGCAAGGGCCTCACGGGTGACCATTTCTTTCAGATGTTCGACATCGAGAACGTCGGCGATCGAAATTCCCGTCTTTGCACCAAAGATCAGGCCCGCCACCAACACTTCGACACCATGCAAAATGAGCAGGCAGATGAAGCTGATGAGGATCAGCCCGAATATTCTCCATCTGTGCCCCTTCGTGAGACTGACGCTGCGGAAGAGGCTGTCGAGCGGACCAAGCGGCTCAATGGCACAGACCGGAATGGTGACAAACAGCATCGTCATGATGACTAAGCCAGGAACGATCAATGCCATGAAACCGAGCTGGGTTATGACTGCCATGAAGAACGTTGCCGCAAGGATCTGGAAAAATTGTCGAATGCCGGCCCTGAAAGCGTCATTAACCCGGAAGTCCTGGCCACGGAGATCGTGGTACGTTACGTAGGCGATGATTGCCCGGACAACGAAGGTCAGCGCGAAGAAAAGCAAGGTCGCAAGGGGAAAGTATTTCACCAAGGGTGCGACAACAGGGATTAAGGTCTCATAGGTCTCACGAGAAACCTGATCGGAAACAAGGATTCGCATGGCAGTCTGAACAAAACGAATTTGGGCTGCGAAAAGGGGAACCAGAGGCACCGCAGGTACGAGGGATATCAGCAGAAAAAGTCCCAGCCTGGATTTCAGAACGTCGAGGGTCTGCCTTAACACAAGACCAATCCGAAACTCTGTGCATCTTTCGGTGGTCAATCCTGATTCGATCAACACCCCCTCCTCATCCAGATTAGGCATACCAAAGCCCAACACTGATTAAAATCAGCGCATGAAAGGCAGCCAGGACACGAACAGCGACACGAACAGCGACACGAACCACGGCACGTTATCGCCCGGCGGTTTCGATAGCGACCTTGCTCTCACACAGGCGCTTCACAATCCAGCGGTCTGGCAGACTGCCGCAAAGCAGGCTTCCAATTATTTTGGAGCCCACAGGCAAGCTGAGAGCCTTGCCTTATCGAAAGCCCCGTGAAATGCCCCCACCCAGGAAGCGCTGCGCAAGATCGAAGCTGGTGGTAACGGCAATTCAAAACAAGTTCCGTGACTCAAATGATGGACGGTCTAACTGCCTCATGGGGCGACCGGCGACCCAACTAAGCGCGCCCCCCAAATCAAGGAAGCTGCGTAGGGAGGAGAGTCTGGAGGCACTACTTCGCCGGCGGATTGGTCCCGGACGCCCTTTTGATCCGGTCAAACAGGTCAGCGGCGGCTTCCGGAGCAACCCTCTGGAGCTTGCCGAGATCAGGATCTTTCTCCTCGTCGAACGGTACCGGCCCGGAAGGCGGTCGTGGCTCCGGCATGTCCCTTCTTGTCCCGACCTCTGCGTCAATGGTCCGAAGCACGCGGTAAGTCAGCCAGGGGTTGTACAGACGGAGTTCGCGCAGAGTTGCGTTTTGTTCGATCCGCGCAATATCGGTTTCCGAAAACTGAGGTAGCGGCGGATCGGCAGACAGGTCGGCACGGGCGGGACCTGCAAGGCCGAGAATCAATGCCACAGCAAACGGCGTTGCCGAGCGCGTAATCATCCGCCTCATTTGGTCGGGCTTGTCGGGGCGCTCAGGGGCGGCCGGTGGAGAGGTTCCGAGCATACCTTCATCCTTCAGTTGCATCAAAGTGAATACTCATCACGCGGCGCCTCAGGTCGCGGAGAACGCCTCCGAAGACCCGCTCCACAATTCCGTTTGACTGAACCAGCACGGCTCCGAAAGCCGATTTCGACCTGGACAGAAATCCCGCGTCTGCGGACGCAACGACAAGCTTGCGGCAGGTCTCCGTTGACATCGTGGTCGCAAGAAGACGGGCCAGATTCGACTGGTCGATACGGCCCGGATGAAGTTTCCATGTTTCGATTAGTCGCGGCATCGTATCGGAGGTGAAGATCGCATCCAGCAAACGATCCTTGCGCAGTCCCAGGCGCTTCATCTTTGGTACGTCGCGGCAAAGGAGATCGATATGCTCATTGTGGATCTCCGCCAGCCTGGTGAGCTGATCGGTCGTTTCGATCTTGCGAGCCCGTATCAGATAGAAAAACTCCGCGAATTGACTCATCGCGTCGAGGCGCAATGTCTCCAGGGTCTCCTGGTTCTGGGAAAGGCTTGCGGAGGTCAGCCGGTCGAACAGCTCAGCACGTGACCACAGCAGGCACTCCTGCAACATAAGATCGGCTTCGACTGCCGCTTCGTCGGAAAAGATGTCATTCGGAATCATGAAGGTTGTATCTCAAGGTCCTGCAATGGACGTTCGGAAGCGAGGAAGTCCCCCAGTGTGCAGGATTCGGAAAATTGTCAGATCCCGCGCCTTGCTCGGTGTGGAATCATAAATCCTAAGTCTGCTCCATATTGTGCTCCCCGGCTTCAATCTGTGCTTTCCTGGAAAACACCGGCCGATTGTAGCCGAAAGAGCCGTTGCAGGAAAAGGGGCTGGTCTCCAATCGGTTTGAGGGGGAGCAATGGGAATAGCGGGGGCGGAGCTTCACAAGGCTGATTTGGAGCGTTACACGTTTAACCTCGTTACAGCGCAAGACTGTCGGCAGCCGGTTGAGGTGGAGGCCGACCTCTGGTTGAAGCGCCCAGATTCCAAGTGAGAAACCAGATGCCGGTGCATCACGGACAACCACGCGCAGGACCGCGAGCAACAGCGTCGCCAACGCAAGAGCACTCATCAGTGAGCGCGTGTGGGTTTTCATCCATCGGATGGCCACACGGTTCAAGCATGCGATGCTTGGACGAGCAACGCCTTAATTCACCAATATTCTCGAGGAACAGTTCATGGCTCGAAATCTAGTTGCACTCGGGGCCATTTTGTCGATTTGTGGGATCTTCGCAGTCTCGTCGACGCATGCTTGGTCAGAGGCAGAATCCGACGCAAAAAACCCCTCCCTGACGAATGCGTCGGCGCAGGCACAAGCGGAGGCGGGCCTCAACACCGTGCAGGCCCGGGTCTATCACGCCGGCCAGGCGCGCCCTGGAACGCTGTCGATCGTAACCCTGCTTGATCGAGCGGACGCGACTTACGGTGTGGGTGAGACGCTGCGCGTGGCCGTGAAGTCAAATGAAGACGCCTACATCACCGTTTTCAACGTCGGGGCATCGGGCCGGATAACCCAACTGTTTCCGAATGCCTACCAGTCCGACAACCGGATCCGTGCGGGAGAGACGCTGGAGGTCCCCTCCGCGGCCAGTGACAGCCGGATCAAGGTGACCGGCCCGGTTGGCAACGAGCTGATCAAGGTGATTGCGACCTCCAAGCCTCTCACGGTTGTACCGGATACGCACTTCCTGTCAGGCAACGGCTTGTTCCGCACCATGACGGAGGGGGCCGAAGGGCTGGATCGGGATCTTCAGGTCGTCTCGGCCAATCAGGCCCGGGACATCAAGGTAGCGATCATTCACCAGGTCATCAGGACAGTCCCGGCCCGACCGGCTGTTGCCGGAAATGGGACGCTCGTCGTTCCGATGGTCGGCGTGCTCATTCCCGTGAAACCTTTGCCCGTGAAACCTTTGCCCGTGAAACCTTTGGGAGCCAGCTCCGGTCAAAGATTTCCCCTGCTCCTGGCAGTTGACAAGGCCTCCTACCGTGCAGGCGAGCCGATCACGATGGCGATCACTCCGTTGAAGTCGTGCTACCTCACAGTGATCGGTACCGACAATGCCGGCTTCGGGCGGCGAATCTTCCCGTCGGTTGCGCTGCCATCGCGGCAGATTTCTGGGGGGGAGACCATCCTGCTTTCCGGAGGCAATTCTGCACAAACGATCGTTGCCGGTCGTCCTGGCAAGGAAACCATCCGCGCCGTCTGCATGACTGAGCCGCGGACCGGAGCGTTGCACGTGCGTGCAGCGACGGAAGAATTGACCGGTGACGAAAAACAGACGGCCGAGCGCGATCTTGCCGTTGTTCCGAATGAGCTCAATGGACCCATCGGCTACGCCGAGATCAGTTTCGGGATCACCCGATAGAAGGAGCCTGCTTGATCCAATGAGTGCACAGTTGCGCAAAGATGCGAAGGACGGCGTGGATCAAAGACTGTCGCCCTTCCTGCAAACACCCGAACAGATATTGGTTGCATGATCGGAGTTTCTCTCATGCCTCCGGCCCTCATTGCCGCCGCCCGCCGGCTGTTTCAGCCAAACACGCGCTTAACAATTTCGGTTTTCCTGGCGTTAACATTGCCGGTCTCTGCTCAAACGAACAACCTGACCGACGGTCCCACGATCGATGATATCATTGCTGCACACAGTAGCCGTGATCGCGTCGTTGGCGGGATCGACGCTCCGCTTGGCAAATGGCCCAGCATGGCGGCGATCTTCGAAAATCGGCCTGATCAAACACCACGCTTCTTCTGTGGCGGAACGATTATCGGAACGCAATGGATGTTGACTGCGGCTCATTGTGCAGCGCGCATGCAGAAGGAAGGGACTTCATATTTCATCCGTGAAGGGACGCAGGACCTGAATTCCTCGGAAAAGCGCGACATCGAGGTTGTCGACGTCGTGCTGAATGAAACCTACGCTCCACAAGTGACGAAGAACGACATTGCGCTTCTGAAGCTGAAGAATCCCGCGTCCGCTCCGAGACAAAAACTCATCTCACAGACGCTCAGTGGCACGCTGGTTTCGGATAAGAGAATGTCCACTGTGATCGGCTTCGGGTACACATCCGAGGGAGGCAGTGCCTCCGCACGGCTCAAGCAGGTCGATATCCCGATTGTCGGTCAATCAGCCTGCGCGCAGGTGTATGGCCCAAACAGGATCACTGCGGCAAATTTCTGTGCCGGAGAATTGGGCAAGGATTCCTGCCAGGGAGACAGCGGCGGCCCGCTGTTCGTGGTCAACGAAGCCGGAGAGCAACTGCAGGCCGGCGTTGTCAGTTGGGGCAAGGGGTGTGCACACCAAGGCTTCTATGGCGTGTATACCTCCGTCGGAAATTTCGAGCAGTGGGTCAAGCAGCACGTCCCCGACGCACAGTTCGCCCAGGCAAATGGCGGCACTTCGCCATCCGGACCGGCTGAGGCAGCCAGCGCTCTGACGGAAGGGGCAAAGACGGCATCAAATCCAAGCGAAATCGCCCAGGTTCACATCGACATCGTCGAAGGCAACAAATTCAAGGTGAAGTCCTACATTCAGGTCCGAGTGTCGTCCTCGGTGTCGGGCTCACTTGTGGTCTTCAACGAAAATCCGGACGGTAGCGCCTACCAGCTCTATCCGTCGAAGACCTTCCCTGGTCCCGACGGACGAACCGACTCCGCCTACATCAAAGCCGGCACGGAATTACGAATCCCGTCCTCCACTCAATACAACATGGGCTACCGGTTTGAGATCCAACCGCCGCTCGGTCCGAACAGGCTCCGTGCCATCGTCGTTCCGAAGAACCAAAAGATTGACAGCATCATCGCATCTTACTCCGACGGGGAGACTATTCGCGACCTTGCACCGGTCATTTTTCTTATCGTTGACGCGGCAGAGGCCGATAACGGAACTGTTGGTTTCCCGATTAACGATCGTGGCTCGGCGGAGGTGAGCTACGACATCGTCAACTGATCCATACTGTCCCAGGTATACCTAAGGAAGTGATAGATGCGTCCTGCCATAGCAAGCATGCTTGTCTCAATCCTCATTGCGGCTCATTCAAGCGCAGCTCTCGCCGCCTGCCCGACGGAACTCGCGGATATCGAAACAGCCTCCCGCTCCGCAGCCTGGCAGGACACCGAGCAGCTCGTGCATAGACTTGAGCTATCGGTCACATGTGAACCCTGGGAGCAGGACAAGGCCAAGGCGTTGCTGTCGACACAACTGGTGTCCGAGGCGAAGAAAATTGATCGCACCTTGAGGATGCCAGCCGCAACCGCCCTCGTGGAGAAGGCTGCCAATTTTGCGGCTGACTGGCATGCTCTTGAGCTCAAGGGTCGAATGCTTCGAACAGTTGAAAAATTTGAAGCAGCCACGATGGCTTTCCAGGAGGCGATCAATCTGATCGCGGATTGGGATCAAAAAAAGACTCAGGCACCTGCTGGCGCGTGGAGCAACGACGCCAGCCAGACGGAGAGGACAAATCTTGTTGCCGAAGCCGATGAGGCCAAGCATCTTGCTGCCTCCGGACCGCAAGGCGTGTTGGTGACCGCGTCAACGGACCGGGCTGGCAACCCCGGTGGCGTCTTCAGCGCCGCGGTAAAACGCGGAGCAGTCGGCATTCGCGTCCCCGCACCAATTCTGTTTGAATTCAATTCAGCACAATTGACGGAGGTCGGCACCGATGCAGCCCGGGAGATTGCCGAGTTTTTGAAAAAGCAAGGTCCAGCCTCCATCACGGTAACCGGGCACACGGATCATGTCGGCAGCGAAGCCTACAATATGGACTTGTCGAAGCGAAGGGCCACCGCTGTTGCGGCTTTCTTCAAGAACAGCGGAATTGCAGCAGAGATCGTGACCGTGGGGAAGGGATTTTCGGAGCCAAGGAAATTGTCTGACGATACCAGCTATAGCCAAACGCAAATCGACGAGCTCAGCAGGCGGGTCGAGTTCGATTGGGCGCAGTGAAACCGCCTGTGGAGCGACTATCATGAAGCGGCGGCCTGACGCTATGACGATGATCCGTGCGGTTGTGCTCGGGTTTGCCGTCTTTCATATCTCGCAGGTCGCGGCCGAGACGCATGCCGTTGTCGTCGGAATCAATCGCTATCCGAACGTAACAAACCTTCGTGGTGCGGTCGCGGATGCAAACGACATTTCAACCGCACTGAAGAGGGCCGGAGTCCAGGACGTGTCCACCTTCATCGACGGAGATGCGACCCGGAAGAGCGTTCTGAGTGCGATCGATCGAATGATCGCGGTGGCGAAGAAGGATGATCTCGCGATCATCGCATTCGCCGGTCATGGCACCAGCGAGACTTGGGGCAACGTACATCCACCGGGAGCGCAGCCGGGCGAGCGGCACGAAGTCTTTCTGCTCGGAAAGGTGACACTCCCCGATGCCGACGGCAAGATTGATCCGGGTCTTGGCGGCTCCGGCGCCGAGCGCATTTTCGGCGGCGAAATGGCGCTCAGGCTGAAACGTCTCGATGGCATGGGCGTGCGCACGATCTTCGTTGCCGACACCTGTCACGGTGGTGGATTGACGCGTCGGCCGTTCCTCGCAGACGCCTCTCCAGCAGACGACACAGAACGTTTCGCGCCAGGCACTTATGCTTATGCGGATGGCGTGGATCCGCTTCTGCCTGAGATCACCAAGTTGCCCGCTGCGATCGACACCGACAAGGAGCTTCACCAGCTGTCATTCCTGGCGGCGGCGGACAAACTCTCAAGGACGCCGGAAGTCGAAATCCCGAAAGGATCGGGCAACAGGCGGGGTGCCTTGTCCTATGCTTTTGCCCGCGTCATCGAGGGCGCGGCTCTTCGAGGCGGCAAAACCGAACTGACCCATGGCGATTTGTTGTCCTATGTGATGGCGTCGGTCAAGAACAGCGCGCTCGACAACGGCAAAGGACAAAATCCGGATCTCCGGCCACGGGAGAATTTCGGTAGGATTGCCATCAAGTTTGGTACTGATTTGAAGTCTGGCGCTACTACGACCGACAGAGTCGTTGGCCGTATCAAGGTTTACGCAGAGAATGGTAAACCTGTTGACGCCGTCGATCGTCCGGAACGTGGCTTCGCAATCCAACCCGTTATGAGCCGCGCCGGGGCAGACCTCATCTACAGTGCAAATGGCAACGTCCTGTCGAGGGGCGGCGACTTGATTTCGATGCCGCCACCGCCGGCAGATATAGAGGGGGTGGCCGAGCGGGAGGTTGCCATACGCCGACTTGTGGAACTGGCAAAGACGCGGCAGCGCCCGCTTGAACTGAACCAAGGCGATAAGAGGTCTGTCGCCGGGAGCATTTTGGTACTGGACGCTCGCAGGCCGAATGGACAATCGGAAGGACCTGAATATTACGCTCTCATCATCATCTCGGGCAACGGCAAGGTTCAATTCCAATATCCGCTCGATAGGGATCCGAAGATCCTTCCCACCGATCGTCCGCTTGGCGAGATGAGGGCAAAAGAGCCGTTCGGAGCGGACTATGCCGTTTTCATTGTCGACAGGAAGCCCCTGGATGCACTTATCGGGGGACTTCGGCAACTCGATCGCAGCATTTCTCCCAACGCCGCCGTGGATCTGATCGAACGATCCTTGAGCCCAACCACGCAGATCGGCTTGCAGGGCATGTACACGGCACCGAAAACAGAGTGACCATGTTCCGTGCAAGCAACGATGAGCGTGACTCCAACAAAGTTGGCGCGGCTCGAGGCGAAAGGACAACCTATTATGCGTAGCATGACTCGCGGAGTCCTCATGGGACTCCTTGCTTTCGGTGCGGGCAACTCTGCTGACCAGATATCAACAGCATTCGCAGACACGCCGGCGCAGGAGTCGCTCGTAAAGGCTGGAAAACAAGCGCCGCATGAGCCACGTCTGATAGACACGAAGACCAGGCTGGCCGAACAGGTGACAGAGAAGATCCCTGCGGAGGAAGCAACCAAAGTGAATGAGTGCGGTACGCCGCAGGTCCTTGAAGAGCAGATGGTTGCCCAGGAAGCTGCGCTCGCCAAAGCCGGCTTCGCTATGGACCTCATCACGAGGCTTTCCTCAAATAACCAGAATGTGTCCGTTTCCCCCTTTGGTCTGTCGGCGGTTCTGTCCGCGCTCGATCTTGGCGCCGACCCTGCCCTGCGCAAGGCGATCGCCGCAACGATGCATCTTTCTCCGGGAGCCGACAAGCTCGATGAGTTGCGGCGGGAGTCGCGTTTGATCAATCTGGCGGTTCAGCGAGACCCACGCCGGTTCTCGTCATTCAATGCAGTGTTCGTCGATCACCGGCTTCCCCTGAAACCTGGCATCAGGGATCTGGCCGTGGCTGATGTTGACGTTGACGTCCAGTCGACTGATTTCGAATCACAGTCCGGCATTGACGGCCTCAACGATCTGCTGACCAGGAAAACCAACGGACGGATCAAATCCATCCTTGAGCCTGGCTCGGCATCGACGCTGGTCGCCATCAATGCGCTTGCCTTCAATGATTGCTGGAAAACGCCGTTTGACAGGTCCAGGACGGCGGACAAGCCTTTTACACGTCCAGACGGCACCAAGGCCGAACGCTCCACGATGTCGGGAGTGGTCGACTCGGCAGGTTATCGTACGGCTGGTCCGTTCGTCGCCGTTGAACTTTCCTACCTTGATGAAAATTTCGCGCTGACGCTGGTCACAACCCAACACGAACCAGCAAAGGCCGCCGACTTCAAGGAGGCTGTCACTTTGCTGGCCGGCATTGATCTAACCGATACGAAGGCGACACTGTCCTTGCCGAAATTCGGTGGACAGACAGATAACGACTTGCTCGACACTTTGTCGGCGATGGGGCTGAAACCGGGCCTCGCCTCTGCCAATCAGCTCCCCGGCTTTTCCAACGGTCTGAAAATCGGTCGCGTGCGGCAGAAGACATGGCTTGCTGTCGACGAAGCCGGAACTGAGGCAGCGGCGGTGACTGCGGCTGAAGCCACACGCGCAGCCCAGCCGAAGGCAGTCTCGGTGAGTTTTGACAAGCCCTTTATCTACGCGCTGCGATATCGTCCAACCGGGGCAATCCTTATGGCGGGATATGTCGGAGACCCAGACTCTGGCGCACAACCCGCGGCGACGGAAACGCCTCCGGCATCCGACGAGCACTCCACCGCTCCAGATAAGACTTAGAAGATATGCGGTTGAGTGCGTCCTCGTTGAAATGACGCTTGATGTAGCGGTGCTCGGCGGTGGTGCAACGCGGCTTCAGCACAGTCCTTGGATGTGCAGGTGACGCGGGAACGGGAACGGACGTAAGCGTCTTTGCCGGCCTTCGGAGCGGCCCGGTGGCACTTCACGCTCAAGCAACTGCAAAGCAGGGCTCCAATTATTTGGGAACCTGAGAGCCTTGCCTTGATCGAGAGCCCTGTGAAATCATGCTCATGACACAGGAACTTGACGCCGCCACTACTCAAGCGCGCCATTTGCGCTTCGAGAATGATCTCTTCGGTGAGGCAACCCAGACTTGCGATATTGCTTCGAAAATCACGTGCTTGACGACAACCTTCGCGAACTCAGTCGCGACGGTGTGCCCATCCTGTTGCAGCCCCAGGTGTTCGATTTACTACTCTATCTCGTCGAACAACGCGAGCGCGTTGTCAACAAGAAGGACTTGATCGACCATGTCTGGAGAGAGAGAGCCGTCTCGGATTCGACGCTGAACAGTCGGATCAGCGCCGTGCGGAAGGCGATCGGCGACAATGGTCAGACCCAGCGGACGATCCGCACCATCCCACGCAAGGGCTTTCGCTTCGTGGGCAACATATTGGAGCAGACGGCGCGGGCGGCACCGGTTCGAGCCACATCGGATCGTCCCTCCATTGCCGTGCTGGCCTTCGAGAATATGAGCGGAAATGCTGAACAGGACTACTTTTGCGACGGCATCAGCGGAAACATCCTGACCGCGCTGTCGAAGGTGCGCTGGTTCCTCGTCACCTCCCGCAACTCGTCCTTCGTTTACAAGGGGCGGACGGTCCATATCCGGCAAATCGCGAAAGAACTCGACGTCCGCTACGTGGTCGAGGGCACCGTGCAGAAGGCGGAGAACCGCGTGCGGATCAGCGTCCAGCTCAACGACGCCACGACTGGTGGCCATGTTTGGGCCGAGCATTACGACCGCGAACTTGACGACCCATTTATGGTTCAGGACGATATTGCCAAAGCGATCGTTGCCGCAATCGAGCCGCAGATCTATGCGGCAGAGAATTCCAGTACCCACCGCAAGGAGCCCGACAGCCTGAATGCCTGGGATTTCCTGATGCGTGCCCTGTCGCATTTCTGGCGCATGACCCGCCAAGACCTGGTGATGGCGCAGAAACAAGCCGAAAGAGCGATCGCGATTGACCCGAACTACAGCCGAGCACTGTCCCTGCTGGCGGCAAGCCAAATGTGCAATGTTCATCTCGGTTGGGCCGATCTGGTGAACGTGGCTTCCGACGCAGAACGCGCCGCAATGGCAGCGGTGCAACGCGACCACGAAGATGCTTGGGCGCATACGGCACTCGGCAGCGTCTATCTCTCAACACGTCGTTTGGATGATGCTTTATCGTCGCTTGAGCGGGCTCTTTCGCTCAATCCATGCTCTTCGCTCGCGCAGGCCTATCGTGCGTTGGCGCTGTGCTGCACCGGCAGACAGGAGGACGCTTTCGATGCGGCGCAGTGGGCAATCCGTTCGAACCCGCGGGATCCGGCGCTTGCAATCCACTACGGAGTCGCGGGTTACGCTCGTTTTGCTAAAGGAGATTACACTGAGGCCATCTCGCTGAGCCGTGAGGCTACGCGTCACCGCGGCGAACTCAGCTTTGCCTATCGCGTACTTACAGCATCCGCCGGAATGGCCGGCGACACAAGCCTGGCCGCGAAAGCGCTGGAGGCACTTCGTCGCACACAGCCAAACGTTTCGCTCGCCTGGATTGCGGCTGGGTTGCCTTGGACCAGTGATATCGACCGCGACCATTATCTGGAAGGCTTTCGGAGGGCCTGCCTGAAGTAGCGTCACGCCTCGCAAAACCGACTACTGTTCAGTGTTAAGTACCAAAGAGTATCATGTTCAATTGGTTTAGTACGCTGGAGTTTCGTTGGGAACAAAGGGGAGAGACGCTGTTACTTCATCCATCGCCTATATCTGTTTCTCGGGACGGAGATTATTGGCGAATATTCCTGCACGAAAGGCCGTTAAATGCCCGCTACACAAGCGAGCACTGGGCCAGACTTGATGCATGGGAGTTCGCCAAGTGCAAAAGCCTCGTTCTCTTTGGGACAAGGCGCATCAGGTTGCTTAATGAATGATGACCTCTCCCTGGGGGTTTACAGCGACGCGCTCATGATGTGCCGCTTGAGCGCGAAGCGGTCTTCATCACCCTGCGTACGATCTGCGGCTCAACGTCTCTGGTCTCGTTTGAGAATGAAGGCCTTCTATATATCCATATACATCCATCGCAGCGCCTGGCGCGATCCCCTGTGAGCAGTTCCTCTTATGCATTTGCAATCCCTGTCGCTGCGCCCTACTTCGAACCGGTGCGCACGTAGCTGCCACTTCTGACGTTGGTCCAATCACCGCAAAGCTCTGCTGTCGGGACCTCCTGCACCAGGATCTTGCCCTTCAAAATAGAAGCCTTGATGGGCGCATATCCCGCACCTGCCGCCACTTTCTTTTCCTCCCCCAGGAATACTTCCGCGGTGACCTTGCCCACAAAAGCACCGGCCTTGACCTCTCCTTCCGCCACAAAACCGCAATCAGCACTCGTGCCGGCGCCGTTCGGGCCTCTCGGTATGCCGCCGATATCAAATGTCATACGAACGATCGATCCAACCTTTTCGACCTTGATTGAACCATTTCCTATGTCCTCGCTCTTGCGCTCATAGGTGCCGGCCACGCCGTCTGCGTTATCCTGGGAAGCAGGAACTTCGGCGCTATCGGCTCGTTTCTCGACCACAGGCGCGGCCTCTCCGGATCTGATGGCATCGATCAGTTCCTTGCCAACACCGAGCTTGCTCAATTTGTCGAGGGACAAAGTGACCCCACCGCCGCAATGTTTCATGGACCACGGAAGTTCGTCCTGATCGATAACAAGCCCGCGTTTCTCGGCGTCGGGCCACAGCATGAAGCTGAACTCTGTCTCCTTATAGGTATCGAGGCAGTCGTTATCCACGCCGCTTGCCTTGTTGTCCTCGATATAGGCGCGTTTCAGGACGGGAGATTGGAGCAGGCCGAGGACCACGTCTCCGGTCGTGCTGCCGGTCACTGCTTTGCCGGCCACGGCCGCCGGCAGCAGATGCAACCAATCGGCAGGCTTGCCTGTGGTGAGGTCGTAAACGAATGCGGCTGTCGAGGCGTTGGGGTGGGGTCCTCCACACCAGAATTCTTCGTGTACCACGAAGCTGACAAAGCGCGGCCCTTGCATCGTGACGTCGATGCTGCGGCTGAAGTCGCCCTTGCCGTCGCCTGCTTTCTTGCAGTCGGCCACAGCCGTGAGAACTTTACTCTGGATCTTATCCACGGCCGCATTGATCTTTGCGGCGTACGGTACATCCGGTGCGAGATGCGGGAAGGAAGCAACCCCCTCGGCCAAATCCGGCTGCGGAATCAGCTTCACCTGCTGAGCTTGTGCCGCCCAAGTTGCAGTCGGGCAAACACAACTCAACAGGGCGAACAGAACAACTATCTTCATATCAAATCTCCATTTGCAAAAAAGTTTGATTTCCCCTGGTTGAACCGCGGCAAATGTGGGCAGCGATTCGGCAACGACTCGACCCACTACGGCGCTACTTGGCGCCGCCGCACTTCACCGAACATTTCAGCACCTTCGGAAAATCACCCTTTTCCACATCCGGGTCCCCCATTGTTGTTACTGAGAGCTTGCCGGCGGCACCTTCATAATCGAAATTGCAATAGCCCATACCCGTGCCCGCGCAGCTCTCTGCCTCGGTGAGGCCAGCCTTGCGAAGATCGTTTTCATAACCTTCATCTGTTTCCGGCTTTGCTGGAACAGGCTTCCAGCCAGCATCAATGATCAGCTTGCGCGCCTTATCGATTGGCAAATTAGAGACGTTCGGAACTTTGGCCTTTCCACCGCAGACCGAATCGAAAGCGGCCAGCGACGTAAGACTGAATTCGCCCACATCAGTCAGCTTTAGGTCGGCAACTGGTGCGCCGAGATTACCGTCATAAAGCCGCGCACCGCCACCATCGAGTTGTGTGACCGTTCCAATCAAGCCATCGTCGGCCTGTTTGGTATAGGCAATACCGAGAAGCTTATCGTCGAAAATGCCTATATTACCCCGGGTCATCATACAGGTGCCGCTGCCCACAAACTCCAGTCGCCCGACGAAGCTGACGGCCGTGTAACTGCCGATTTTGACTTCTCCTGTCACTGCCCAGCCCTTGGCTGCGACAAGCTGCCCGGCCGCCGTTTTCGGCTTGATGAGAAGATGCTCGCAGTCTGTCCTCTTCTTGGCGGATGCCGGTGCCGCAGGCAGCACGCTGACGGGAGAAACCATGATGCCCTTGATCTCGGAGGCCCCCCGAAAGCTCTCCTCCGCCTGAGCTAAGTCACTGACCAGCACCGCGCTCATAATTGTTGAGCCCGCAATCACCATCCGCCAGGCGGCCAAAGAATTAGGGTAGCCCATAATGTCTCCGTTTCACTGTTCCGCATTGCCGTCGTGCGGCGTTATGATCTAATTGAATCCCAACCCTGACTGGAGCCCCATTCCAATTTCCACCAGTTGATCGATTGTGCTCTTGGCGCTTGTGTGGGTGATCCAACGGCCACCCTTGCCAATCCAGAGATGGCGGTACTTCTCCCAATCATCGATCAGAATATCGCCGGGTTGACAATGCAGGCATTTGTCCCTGGATCTGACACAGCGCACCTCCACATCGGCTCCCAAGTGCCTGCTTACCCATTCGCGCTTGTTGTCAGGCGCCTCCTCGACGACTACTGGCACGCCAGTCAGCACAATCGGAGGTGCATCGAGGCGGGAAACGAAATTCCACAACTCGTGCATATCGACCATGGGCGGGATGTTCGCGTAGAAACCTGACACGCCGCGCACCTTCTGCCAATCGACATCATCGGCCTGCTTATCTGGCCGATAGCCAAAGATCGCTTCATGATGAGCGTCGAAATCGGCCAGCACCCCATCCATATCGACAAAGATTTGAGTCACTTCTTCAATCCTCAGGCCGATCATTGATCGGATCATCCTTCCTCGCGATCTGGGCGACCAGCGGCATTGCCCCACAATCCGGCAACGCTCCCACCAACCAAAAACGTCGTTTCATTCAACCTAGCCAGGATCGCCAGCAACGGCACGGCAAGACTTGTATTTCACAGCTCATGCATATGAACAACGTTCAGATCGAACATCTCAGGATTGAGACGGCGTTCAAGCTGAATCTTCAAGGACGAGCGAAACAGCCGCCGGACAGGCTTCATCGCGATGGGCGATAGGATGTCAGCCTCAGGCCTCTGTTTGCTCGCGATCTCAAATCCATGAAATCCTTCACACGGCAAGCCGCCTCCGACACGCGAGGTCGGCTTGCTCCATGTCTTCCGATGTATTTATCAATCGCCGAACGGATTTGACTTTTTGTCCCATTCGAGAGGATTTTTTTCCTTCGGGGAGGACGAACCACCATCATTGCTGGTCCCGCCGGCGGAGGCAGTCTTCGGTGCAAAGCGTGGTGCGAGATGCGGAAGAACCAGCGTCAACCATGATCGCTTGATCTTGGCCGCCTCATTCTCACAGCGCTCGGCCCGCGCCTGTGGCAGCATGCCCTTACTGACGAGGCCACTATACTGCTGCTTATCGAGCCCGTAGGCAATGCAGAGCATGTTGTAATAGCGTTGTGCATCCAGAGAGTGCTCGTCAGCAAAAGCGGCCAGATCGGGGCTGCTCTGACTACTGTTCACTTTGAACCACGTTGAAGCCAGTTGCAGAACGCGCGCCTTGGCGTTCTTGGATTCGTCATCGCCGAACTTCGTCAGCAGCAAGACTGTCGCCAATTGATCGACCGAATCTTCCTCACGGCCGACAGCGGGCAGCTCAGCCAGATCAATCAGTGCATGTCCCGTCTCATGCAGAAGGAAGAAGCGCACATTGTCGCGCACGAATTCGTCGACGAACGCATCCGGGTCAGACATTCCTTTCGACAGTGCTTTTCCCATCTTCTCCAGACTGGCGATCATTTCATAACAGAGTACGACTGCGGACAGTTTCGGCGAGTAGAAGGCATTGACCGCTCCGCATTGTGCGGCGACGTAGTTAAGCTGGCGCGGAAGGACGAGGGTGCCGTCCAGGAGCCTGATTTCGGGGATGCTTGAAAACAAATGCGATTTTGCCGCCCATTTGAAAGCGTATTGCAAATCGGGATTATCTGGCGGCATGTAGCGGAAAACAAAACGCAAACCCATGCCGTCTGACGTTACCAACGACCCATCCGTTGGAGGAGGAAGCGCTCCCTGACTCTGTTCGGTTATGCCCTTCTCTTCGTTGTCGGCATTGCCGCCGGAACCTGACGATTGGTTTGACGATTTACCGTTATCTTCAGATCCACCCTTGGTGGCGATTTTGATCAACTCCGCGAGCACTGGATAAGTCGGCTTTCCTTGAGCCGGGTCGCCGCCGAACGGATAAAAGTAGCTCGATGTCAGAACGGAGATATTTGAATAAATCTTGGCATTTTCCTCGTCACGCCAGATCAAGTCGTAACCTCGGATTTCATTGCCACGCTGCTCGGCGCGGGAATAGAACGACTGCCCGTTACCGGTTCCGGAAACGATGAAGGAGCCAGGACGACGGAGCGAATATGTAATCCGTGCATTGAAGCGCTCACTGACCGAACGATACAGAATATCAAGCCCGTTGGGAGCCGCCTGGGGAACTTGAATCGTCATCAGCGAAAGCTTGCCGCTGGGCGCTTCAATAGTCTCCCCGCCCAACTCGGACTTACTTCCTCTCTTTGTCAGCAGGGCTGAGGGATAAGACATGCTTATCCCTGTCTTGCTGTTGTCCAAGGGACGCCAGCCGAGCTTATCCTGAAGCTGCAGTGCTGTTACGCCAAGTGTCGCGGCGTCGACCGCCGTCAGATTGCCCGTCGCGGGGCGGTTTTTCTCGGCCTGAAATTTTGTAATGGCCTCGCGCGTGCCCTTGCCAAAGGAGCCTTCGGCGAAACCATTATAGTACCCCAGCAGGATCAAGCCTTCCTGGATGAGCCGCTTCTCCCAGACGTTGAGCCTCGCTTCGATATTATCGCCAGCAGACCCATCCGCGCCCGATGTTCCGTTCTGTTTTTTGTACGGATTCTGGTAGTTCTTCGAGTTCTGTTCGACGCATTCGGTAATTGCGGCAAGCAGTGGACCTCCTGTCCTCTCGAAGGAGAAGGTGATGTTCTTCAGGTTGTCCGGCATCACCAGGGTAAAGTGTGAGGCATTCCTGCTTACCTCGCCGAACGACTTCTCATCGAGAGACAGGATCAGGATGGTGTTCTTGTCCCTCACCTGATACCTGAAGTCCCCGCCATTGACATTGTTGCCGCTGTAAAAATTCAAGCGGAGAGTGCCGCCGCCCGTCGGATTCATTTCCCAGAGAATGTTGTGGACAGCACCCCAAAGCTCGCCGTCAATCAGAGAGCGGTGTATCTCAACGTATGACCCGTCCTTCATGGAGGCCTCGCCGTAGCAGGTGACTTGCCCACTATCGCGCGCGACGCCCTTTACTGCCCAAAACTTGTCGGGGTGCTGCTCGTAGAAGATAACATCTTTGGCGTGAACGCTGCCGATCCAAAAGGTCGAGAGCAGGAACGCGATAGCCAGCCGCATTGTCCAGCCTGTTTGAAACTCTTGTTGGCGGCGGCCAGTTTTAATACGTACCATATTACCATGAACTCCGGGCGTACTGATCATTTTGTTCTTACCCTCGCTTTTGAAGATCGGCTAGCGCCTGGATCACCGGCCAGGCTGCCAGTGCGGCGGTGAGATGCTTGAGCGTGTGACCCGAGACGATGTGCCCTGTCGCTTCAAACAGGACTGCGTCGCTCAGCTCGAAAAACTTCGCGAGCGCACAAAAGAGGATAACGCTGGCCAATCGGACACCCAGCGCGCCGGACCGGGGCGGCGTCAGCGCCAGTCCTACCGCGAGCGCCATGCCGCCGACCTGCACCACCGTCCACTGCGTAAGATTGTCGCGCCCCACCCAGACCGCGAGCAGTCCCGCGGCTGTCATCAGCACCACGACCGCCTGGCCAGCACGCACGCTGATGCGCTCGCCGACCGCGATGCCCAGAAAGCCCGCGAATGCCACCGCCATGCCGAGACGATCGGCCACGAGCCGCGTCTCGTCCGGGTGCAGGTGATAGAAGCCCGAGCCTAAGCAAGTGAGGATCAATCCCGCGAAGAACCAGCTTGCACCCATGGGCACATCACGGCAGGCGCGCAGGCACACGAAGCCCCAGACACCCATCGCCAGGAAGGGCAGATTGCTCAACACATCGCCGGCGTTGGACAGACCCAACCAGGCACGGGTATCGGCAAAGTGCATCGTGTGCCACTCGGCAGCGGGCAACGCGGGCGCAAGACAGGCCACCAACACCAGGGCGAGCAGCGCGCCGATCAGGCAGATTTCACGGATCTGCAGTTTGGCGACCCAAGGCCAGAGTGGCGGCAAGCTTATAAATACGGCATCAGTTTCATTGGAGTGACCATCCACGCGCATCTTGCAGACCTCTACTTGAGCAACGCTCATGATTGATAACGCAAGAATGAGCGGTGCTCAATAGAGAAATGTCGCGCCCGATCCGCCAGTTCGCGATGCTCCAGGCGCCGCGCCAGCATCGTTGCTAAGGAATTGAAGTCGTTGAAGGTTATGGACGTGACGAGGCTCACGCCATCAGTCGACCGCGCTTTGCCCGCCAGCATGCTCACTGCGACAGATCACAAGATCGCACGACTTGCTGTCGCCCTTGGCCCGCTCAACTCGCCAAACCACGCGTTGCTCCACAGCAACTGCGTCAGTCTACGCGCTCAGAGCGCGGGGCGTAGGATTGGTATTTAACCGCGCCGGTTCAATGGATGCCTGGTGCAGATGTCAGTTCATCCTGGCGCCATCCGCGCTCAGAACATCATTAGTGGATTGTCGTATTCGACCGGTACTTCCACAGCCCGCCAAACCACCCGAAGGATGTCTTCACCTTTGCCGAAGGTGTCGGAGCCGCCGTGCGCCTCGTGCATTCGTCGATGACCCAGCCACAATGAATTGGAGCTGCATAATAAGACGAAACGTTGTCGCCTCGGCTTGCGTTCTGCAGCTCGCAGGTTTCCCAATCAGTCGCGATGGCCTCAATTTCGACTGTGTAGCCAACGCTCTTCAATGCATCGACAAGCTTTATCAGCTCGTCCGCATCAGCCCCCGGCGTTTCGAGGGCGATGTTCTTTTTCTGCTCCAGCGCCGCTTCGGTCAACGCTCTGCCGACAATCTCAATTTCATCGGCAAATGCGTCAGGGAAATCCAGACGGGCATCTCCAGCCGACAATTGGTGAAAAATGTCCGCGCTGTCGATATTTACAAATCCACGGTTCAGTTGCGTCTGACGATATCTCGTCTTTCCCGCCGCAATTGGACCGACCACAATGATGGCTAAAGGCGCGGTATCGAGATGAGCGTCCGCACTGGCCAGTCGCGCATCGATTAAATCTTGCAGGTCCATGTGTGTGCCAAAATTTGAACAACGTTCATGGTAATATTCCAGGAATCAGCGGTGTTCAAGAGAAATCTTCAAGGTAGAGCAAAATAAGTCGTATGTTGAAGAACTGTAATGAATGCACGTCGAAGACGCGCTGATGCCAGGTTCAAATTCTTCGGGCGCTTGGATTTGCGGGGCGAGGTAAACAATTGATTGGTCAGGACGGGTGCAGTGCTGTTCAATATCAGTACAAGCCAAAACCGGGTGGGGTGTTCGCGGCGACCGGTGTTTTTCTGCTCGGTACCCTGTTTATGGGCTACGTGGCCAATACCAATAGGGCGGGGTTAATCATCAATCACCTGATCCGGTTCGACGCTGACGGTGCAACAGCCTTCTATTGGGTGATGACGGTGCTGTGCTCAGGCATGATCGCCGTCGGGCTTAACGGCATTCGCCTGGCACTGATGAAAACACGCTGCATCCTGCTGTCGCCGACCGAGATCGAAATTCCGGCGAAATGGCCCGGCTTTGGAAATACGGCTATTCCCTTTCGGGCGATAACCGGTCTCGAGCTGGAAGTGGTAAAGTCATCGCGCATCATCACCATCACCAGCAACCTCGGCAGAACGCAGTTTTCACAGCGATTCTTCGACGACGAGGCGAGTTTCGAGGATTGCTTGATACGTTTACACAATGCCGTTGAGGCGACACGACAGCGCGTGCAGGAAGCATAGCGCATTATGACGCGCGCGACCGCGCCAATATTGGCGCCTTTTCCAATACCACCTGTCGCGCAATTGAAGCTGCTGTTTGGCAAGCCTGTACAACACACCTTCCCAGGCGCCCGGCGCGAACGCCGAAATATTGTGCTTTATATCGCTCATGCTGTCGAACGGATGCCAGTCGACTGCAAGCACGACCTCAGTCCCGACCCGAACGGTCAGCCAATCACGTTTCAGTCGGTCAAGTGTAACCACAACACCGTCGGCGCAATCGGCGGTGGTGCGGCGTTGCCTCATATCGTGACGGCCACACTGGCCGATCACAACCATTGCCAGCGCTCGCGCCTTGAAGACGTCGCGCAGCCTCTCCATGCCTCACCCCTGATCCCATGTCGGCTTGCGCTCGGCTGGCCGCACGCGCTGACGCGCGGCGCTGGCCATCTTCACGGAAGAACTGGACGAATAGCCTCGTCAATTGTTCCGCTTCCTTGTTGCGCGGCAAGCGTGCGCGCGTTGAAGATGTTGCCAGCTTGAAAGAGCAGCGCTGAATTTTCAAGAGCAGAGATTTACAATTCCTCCAAGCATGACAACCATATGATCGGGCACATGGCGCTGATCACAAAGTGCGCACCGAGAAATAAGGCGCTTTACTCCTGGCAAGATGCGCGACCCGCTTCAAGCTCAACTCCAAACTCAAAATGTCTCGGTGACCTTGCTCAATTGCGGCGGACGATCCGGGTCAAATCCCCAGCCTCGCGCCGTGCGCTCGATCAGACGATAGGCCGGGACGAGCATAGCTATTGCGTCGGTTGGGGGGTGGTCGTCACCCAGCCATGGCAACGTACCCCGTGGACCGCCGCACAGATGCAGAGCGATCTTGCGCTCGCGCAACTCCTTTGCAAGCCTATCAACCGTGGCCGCCGTTTCATCCATCAGACGCAGGACGATAGCCGGAGTTTTCGGCGACAGAGCCGCACGCGCGCCGTGTTGCAGTTCAGCAGCGCTGAACCCCAGCGCCGGCAATCGCAAAACTTCGGTGATCTTCAACGCAATTTCGCGAGCTGAACTTAGGCCCAGGCCGCGCGAGGCGACGAACACGGCCGATGCATTGGCGAGATCGTCTGATACATCGGACCAATCGAGCAAAAGAGCGCGGTGAAGCCGCTCCGGCAATCGTTCGAGCGCAGAACTGAGGGCTGCGTCCTCAGCCAATTCCGCAATGAGACTGGCACCAGCGACCAGGGAGCCTATCATCGTCTTGGTTGCCGCGACCGAGCGTTCCGGCCCCGCCTCGATCGGAATAACAAATTCGGCAGCGTCAGCGACCGGCGACGGTACCGTATTGACAACTGCAATCGTTCGAGCGCCCGCCGCCCGGGCTGCCTGCGTCGCAGCGATCAGATCCGGGCTACGCCCCGATTGCGAGATCACGATGAACAACGCGTTCCGCAACGTGACCGTCTTGCGAAAAGCAGTGACTACTGATGGGGCGCAGGCAGATACCGGCAGGTGAAGCCGCGTTTCAATGAGGTAGCGGAGAAACACGCCCGCGTGGCCCGAGCTTCCGCGACCGCACAGGACGGCAAGCGGCGCGGCACCAATACTCAGACGCCTGGCAAGATCAACTATGACACCGCGGTTGCTGACAATGCGCGAGGCAACGTCCGGGCTTTCGGAAATCTCCTGCGCCATTGCGGAATGGACGGACTCGACCACGGCTCACAAGCTCCACCTTCGCGTCCCCTCGCCTCTATGCAAGACGCAATGCGCTCCCTCTCCTCGTTCTTACGGGGGCGGGGACGAGCGAAGCTCGCCCTGAGAGGGCTGGGGTGAGGGGGGCTTCCGCAAGGATGGTGAGTGTCGAACCTGCGGAAAGTCCCCCTCACCCGATCGCTTCGCGATCGACCTCTCCCCGCAAGCGGGGCGAGGTAACTCCTCGTTTGTCGCGCAGCAAAACCGGTTCCCACTTTTGCTGATTACGCTCTACTTCTTTGTTTGAGCATGATCTCCGTGCAACCGCTCCTCCTTTGTCGTGGGCAAGACCGGCGCCCACTTTTGCTGATCTCGCTCCAGGCCATCGAACACACGACGGAGATTGCCCTTATGTCTGGCGAGAATACTCTTTGCTTCCACGTGATCATAGCCTAATGCCACGAGTGCAGCGGTCTTGATGTTGCCTGCGGACTGCTCAAGGGCGCGGGCGGCCTGCGTCTTGCTGCAACCGGCGATCCTGGAAACCATGGTCTCTGCACGGCGTCTCAACTTCGTATTAGTTGGCTGCATGTTGACCATCATGCCACGATAGACACAGCCGAGACCCAGCATGATCCCGGTCGAGATCAAGTTGAGCACGACCTTCTGAGCCGTGCCCGCTTTCATCCGCGTCGAGCCGGCGATCAACTCCCGCCCCGTCTCGACCAGCACCGGATATCTTGCTGCCGTGAGCAGCGCCGTGCCGGGATTATTTGCAACGCCGATCGTAACCGCGTGGTACCTGCCGGCCTCTCGCAACGCCGCGTCGGTGAACGGCGTCGTGCCGCTGGCTGCGAGCGCAATCACCACGTCGTATTGCGAAAGCCGAGCCGCCTCGATCTGCTTGACGGCCTCGACGACATTGTCTTCGGCCCCTTCAATGCTCGTAACAAGCGCGTCTTCCCCGCCGGCGATGATGAAGTGCAGCCGCTCCTTGGGCCAAGCGAAAGTCGGCGCCAACTCGGCTCCGTCCTGCACGGCGACCCGGCCCGAGGTGCCCGCGCCAACATAGACGAGCCGTCCGCGGTCCCCGAGCGCTTCCTTTGCTGCCTTGGTCGCCGCCGTGATCGCGGGGAGCGCGCGGCCTATGGCCGCAACTGCAGCGAGCTGCCCTTCCCACATTGCTTCCATCGCCGAAGAGAGCACCCAGGCATCGAGATCAGCAAAACGGGGATCAACCTCTTCCGTAGCCATGCACGTCGTCCGATTCTCTCAAGAATTTGAAACGCGGAACTCTCGAAGCAGTTCGGCCAAGTCTGTCCATGCCATGTTTGTCCATGTCATGTTTGTCCATGTCATGTTTGTCCATGTCATGGGCGTCACGCTCTGGCTGCCTCACCCGCGGCAAGGCCTCGACGCGCCACCAGCAGCGCGCCCGCGACCGCGTCACCGTCGGGAGGCTTAAGCCGCCCCCGCAGATCAGGCGTCAACCACGCTGAAATTGCCTCCGACAGCCCACCGACCAGCGACAGTCGATCAAAACCTTGCCGCACGAACATGTCGAGAAGATCACCGATCGCCAGCGCCGCGCGCTCGACAATGCGCCGGCCGATCGGATCGCCCTTGTTGGCATGCCGCACCACCATCGGTGCAAAGCTCGCATAGTCGGTGGCGGTTGCCTGTTCGGACCAGGCCACCACCTGCAAAGGATCATAACCGAAGCCGCCCAACACTTCCTCGATCAGCGGGGATGTCGAGACCCGCTTGTCCGCTGCGAGCAGCGCGAGCCTGATGGCCTGCATTCCCATGTCTGCTCCGCTGCCTTCATCGGCGATCGGAAAGCCATATCCACCGAAACGGAGCTCGCGGCCGCCGATCAGGCCGATTCCGACCGAGCCGGTGCCGGCGATGACGATGGCACCATCCTCTCCACCATGGGCGCCAAGACAAGCAGCCAATCCGTCGCCGATGAAGCGAATAGACGCGAATGGGTGGGCAATCTCGTTCAGCGCTGCTTCGGCTCCGTGACGCGCAAGACCTGCAAGGGCAATCCCTGCGTGCATCCGCGCAAAATCGCTTTGCGTCAGCCCCGCTTCCTCAACTGCGGCCGTGCACGCCCGCTCGATCGAGAGCCAAGACTCGGGGATGCCAAGCCGGGTCGTTGCCGGGCCCGCGCGGCCCTTGCCGAGTTCCCTGCCATATTCGTCCTCGATACGAGCGCGGCACTGGGTGCCGCCGCCGTCGACTCCGACATACAATATGCCTCTGGCCACCATGCCGATCCAACGCTGAGGACACGGTTCCGGGTCCCTGCGTACACCACGCTTACGCCATGTATAAATCTTCAAAGCCAGATTAGCCGGCGCGGCATAGGAGCGAGAGTAACAACATGGACAACTCCCCATCCTTTGGCCCTGTCACGATCGCCACGCCGCAGCTGTTCGACGGAAAGACCATGCAAGGCCCTGCATTGGTCAGGTGCTCGAATGGCATCATTGAAAGGGTGGACCTCGGCGGGGCACCGCCGTACGGGGCAGCAGAGCTTCCTGGTGACGCGATCCTCGCCCCTGGGTTCATAGACATCCAGCTAAATGGCGGCGGCGGCGTTCTTCTCAACGATGAGCCGAACGAGACCGGCGTGCGCCTGATTGTTGAAGCCCACCGCCGCGGAGGCACGACGGGCTGCCTGCCGACGCTGATCACTGATCGCACCGACGTCATTGAGCGCCTCGCTGCCATCGTGCCGACCGCGTTGAAAATTCCTGGCGTGCTCGGTTTTCACCTGGAGGGCCCTGCGCTCAATCGAGCGCGCAAGGGCGTTCATCTCGACCCGGAGATCCGCCTACCAACCGCACGCGATCTTGCCGCGATGAGGAGTTTTGGAAGTCGTGGCCACTCCATCGTAACGCTGGCTCCGGAATGCGTGCCGCAATCCCTGATTGACGATCTCTTGGCGGCAGGATTACGCATCTCAATCGGCCATAGCGAGGCAACTGCAGCGCAAGTCAAGCAGGCCGGGAATCGCGGGGTGACCGGCATCACCCACCTCTTCAACGCCATGTCGCAGCTGACCAGCCGGGAGCCCGGTGTGGTCGGCGCTGCGCTCGACGACAAACGGCTGTTCGCCGGCATCATCTGCGACGGACTTCACGTTGATCCCGTCAGTTTACGCATCGCCCTGCAATGCAAGGGGCGCGATCGCCTGATGCTGGTCACCGACGCAATGCCTCTGGTTGGCACGAGGCAGGAAAATTTCCTTCTGCAGGGACGCCGGATTACGCTGCAGGGCGAGCGCCTGACCGCTCCGGATGGTACGCTCGCTGGTAGCCACCTGATGATGATGCTGGCGGTGCGCAACGCGGTCGCGCTGTTCGGAATTGATCTTGCTGACGCCCTGACAATGGCTTCTCGCACGCCGGCAACGTTTCTTGGCCTTGATTCCAAGCTCGGATCGATCGCGCCAAGCTATCGTGCCGATCTTGTTGCATTCAACAGCAAATTTGAAGTCATCGGAACATGGGTAGCGGGCCGTCCGATGCAAAGGACGCAATCAGCGTGTGATCCGCAAGAGTAGAAACCGGTTCTGCTACGCGACAAACGTGAGACGCGTTTGCGCGGAGATCGTGCTCCAGCAAAAAATAGGAGCTTGACGCGATCCGGTTCAATCACATCACGCTCCAATGCGACTGTTCGCACTTCACGGTGATCTGAGACCCGCTAAAGAGCCGTGATGTTATGGTTTGCCTTGAGGCAGGTTTCCCGTTTGTGCGGGCCCGAGAGCATGTCCGATAAGCCAAAGGGACTGCGTAAACCTTCAGGGAGCGGCTCGCTCATTGCGCTGGCAATGGCAGCAGCGATACTGCTTGGCATCGCGGGGCCGAGCTCAGCGCAGCTCTACAATTTCGGGTTTCCGCAGCGGCCGCCGCCACAGCGTGGGTTCGGCGGATTCGGTGGGTTCGGTGGCGGCTGGTTTGGTAACGGCGGGTTTGATCCGTTCCGGCAATACGCGCCCCGGCCTCGCTGGGAGAGGCGGCAAACGCCCACGCGCGAAGATTTTTCGAAAGCACCGCCACCGGAGAAACGTGAAGCAGTGCCACAGCATCACATTCTGGTGCTCGGTGACGCCATGGCGGACTGGCTGGCCTACGGTCTCGAAGACGCCTATTCGGATCAGCCCGATATGGGCGTGATCCGCAAGCACAAGACCGTGTCCGGCCTCATTCGATATCAACCGAAAGGCGATCCCGCCGACTGGGTGGCTGCGGCCAGAGGCATCCTCGCCAAAGAAAAGCCGGACGTTGTCGTTGTAATGCTTGGCCTCAACGACCGCACGTCACTAAGGGAGCCGGCGGCCGAGAAGACCGACAAGAAGGACGCAACGACCAAACCGGACGACAAGGCGAGCGTGACACAAGTCGACAGGTCGGCAGTTGCCGCCGGGCCGTCAGCCATTGCGCCGCAGAAACGTGCGCGTTCGCTAAACGCTGTTTACGAGTTTCGCGATGAACGCTGGATCGAACTTTATAATCAGAAAATCGGCGAAATGATCGACGTGCTCAAATCCAAGGGTGTGCCGGTGCTGTGGGTCGGCCTGCCAGCGGTGCGTGGGCCTGCGGCGACCGCTGATGCGTTATTCCTGGATGCGTTGTATAGAAACGCTACCGGCAAAGCGGGCATCACCTACGTGGATGTCTGGGACGGCTTTGTCGACGACGCCGGTCGCTTCGTGCAGAAGGGACCCGATGTCCAAGGCCAGATCCGCCAGTTGCGATCCGATGACGGTGTGTATTTTACAAAGGCCGGCGCGCGCAAACTCGCCCACTACGTCGAACGCGAAATCACGCGGCTTCTGGCCGCGCGCACCACGCCCGTCGCACTGCCGACCGAGCCCGCAACGCCCGACGCCAAAGGGGATCTTAACAAGATTCCTGGCGCGCCCCGCCCCCTGGCTGGACCAGTCGTGCCACTCATCGCATCCTCCGTCGACGCCGACAAACTGCTTGGCGGTCCCGGATCGCCGCCCGCCCCTGTCGACCCGCTCACCACCAAAACGATGGTTAATGGCGAGGCGCTGACGCCGCCCGCCGGTCGCGCCGACGATTTTGCCTGGCCTCGCCGGGAAGTCGGACGGGATCGAGCCACAGGTGCGAGCCCAGCGACGACATCATCCGACGGCGTGCGCGGCAGCCACGCCCTCATGCTACCAGCCGCTTCGTCCAAGTCGAGGAGACATCGTCGTTAGAGCGTGATCCGCAAAAGTGGGGACCGGTTTTGCGAAAAGATCACGCTCAAAAAGTGCATTGGGAGACAGTGAGCAACATATTCTGGGCAGGGAGAGTGGGGAACAATCCAACCATCGTGCAAAAATATGGCGGCGCCTGTCTTGAGACACCGGCGCGAATTCGCGCGGTCGCGGGCCGTCTCGCCGATCTGCATAACCATGGTCATCGTGTTGTGGCGATCGTCTCGGCGATGGGCAAGACCACGGACGAACTCATCAGGATGGCCTATCAGGTAAGTCCGAATCCCAATCGTCGCGAGCTCGATATGTTGCTGACGACTGGTGAGCGCATCAGCATGTCTCTGGTGAGCATGGCGCTGTCCGACCTCGGCGTGCCGGCCATCAGCTTTACCGGCAGCCAGGCGGGCGTGATGACCGACGAGTCCCACTCCTCGGCACGCATCTTGGACGTGCGCCCCATTCGTGTGCGCGAGGAACTTGATCGCGGACGCATCGTGGTCTTGGCGGGCTTCCAAGGCGTCAATCCGGTAACCAAGGAGATCACCACCCTTGGCCGGGGCGGCAGCGATACCACGGCGGTCGCAATGGCCGCGGCGCTGAAAGCCGAATGCTGTGAAATCATCAAGGAGGTCGACGGAGTTTGTTCGGCTGATCCGCACATCGTTGCGAGTTCAAGACCGTTACGCCAGCTGGATTTCGCGTCGCTTTCCGAAATGTGCTTTTGGGGCGCCAAGATCCTTCATTTTCGCAGCGTTGAGCTGGCGCAAAGCCAGGATGTGCCTCTGGTTCTGAAGAAATGGGGTGGCGCCGAGTACAGCACGCAAGTGATGAAGGAGGTCACGGGGATGGAGAATGGAAAAGTTCTGGCCGTCAACTCGATGGCTCGCATCGAGCATGTCGAGATAGATTCGGCGGATCTCAATCAGGGGTTTGAGAAATTCGCGCAGCATATCGAGCAAAACGGCCTGTCTTGGCCGCAGCTTCTCGCGTCGGATTTCACGGCCGGAAAGACACGCATCATGGTGACTTGCGATTCAGAATCGCTCGACACCCTGCTGCGCACACTGGACGGGAGCAATGATTTCCGCCAACAGCGTGAGACTCTGAGCTCGGTAAGCCTCACCTGCTTCGGCGGTGTGGCATCAGGCTTGCCGTTCAGGGCGATTCAGACGCTGCAGCGTCACGGAATTGTCGCAGACAAATATGTTTCATCACCTCATTCGGTGAACTTTTTCGTTCCCATGGAAAGCCGCGAAGCTGCGATCAAGGCTTTGCACTCACTGATCTGACAGCCGTGACACGTCACCCATCTGGGTCACCACAAGCCTCCCCGTCCGATTGACAGCGGCGCGATTGCCGGGGCAGCTTCCGCGCCGGAGAATCATTGATGTCGCGTGCCAAGCATACCCCTAACCGATTGCCACTGTTGACAAAACTGGTGGTCTGGCTGCGTCGCCTTCCGGTCCGGGTTCGGGCGATGCTGCGCGGCGGCACGGAGGACGACAATTCTGCCCGTATTGCGAGTGACCTGCCTCATACGGCTCTTGCGGAGCCGTCCCCGGATTTCCCGGTTCCTGCGGTGGAGGTCAGCGATACCTGCAAACGAGAGGCGACAAGCGCAGGCGAGGAGCCGGTTATCGCGAGGGAATCACTGGATGAGTCTCTCCACGTCCCATCTCCTGGCGCTGCCGAGCCATCCCGGGATGCGGCTTCGGTGGTGGAGTCCAGCGAGCCCTGCGAGCGAGAGACACTAAACGGAAGCCCAAGCGAGGGGCCGGTCACTTCAGAGGAATCGCTGGATGTGTCCCTCCACGTCACAGACGACCTGCCTGATGACAGCGCGGCCCCTCCGGAGCCCTTTCTGGATGTTCTAGCTCCTGCGGCGGAGCCCGGCGAGACTCTCCGGGCTACGAACGAGGCGCCTCATAACAGTGGAGACCTTCCAGAGCCCCAGGATGTCACAACGGCGGAGCCCAGTGACACCTGCGAACGAGACGCGCTCAGCGAGGGCGAGGAACCGGACACCGCAGAAGAGTTGCTGGACGAATCTCTCCATTTCACGAAGGACCTGCCCTTCCCGGATGAATTGCGGGATGGGTCCCTCTTCGTCGCGAACGACCCGTCTCATGGGAGCGGAGGACTTCCGGAGCCGGCCCCGAATGTCCCAGCTCACCTGGCGGAGCCCAGCGATGGGCGAGAAACACTAAGCGCAGGCGAGGAACTGGTCAGCCCCGAAGAATTGCAGGGCGAGTCCCTCGCGAACGACCTGCCTCATGACAGTGAAGACCTTCCAGAGCCGTTCCCAAATGTTCCACCTCGCCCCGCTTGCGGGGAGAGGTCGATCGTGAAGCGATCGGGTGAGAGGGAGCCTCCACAAGTCCGATTCTCACCATCCTTGCGGACATGCCCCTCAGCGGACCAGTCGCGCCTCGATTCCGATTCTATTATTTCGGACCTACGCGAGGAGCCGGCTACCCCGGAGGCGTTGGCCACGAACGACCTGCCTCATGACAGTGAAGACCTTTCAGAGCGGTGCCCGGATGTCCCAACTCCTGCGGCGGAGGCCTGCAAACAAGACGCGCTAAGCACAAGCGACGATCTGGTCACCCCAGAGGAATTGCTGGATGAGTCCCTTCACGTCACGAACGACCTGCCTCATGACAGCGCAAGCCTTCTGGAACCGTCGCCAGCTGTCTCGGCTCCTGCGGCGGAGCCCAGCGAGGCATGCGAGCAAGACGCGTTAAACGCAAGCACAGAGCCGGTCACCCCAGAGGGGCTACTGGACAAACCTCTGCAGGTCACGAACGATGTGGCTCATGACAGTGGAGACCATCCAGAGCAGCCCTGCGAGGCCAACGAACGAATCGCGCTAAGTGTAAGCGTGGAGCCCGCCACCCCGGAGGAATTGCTGGATGAGTGCCTCGCCACGAACGAGCTGCCTCATGACCGCGCGGACCTTCCAGAGCCCCTCCCAGTCCCAGCTCCTGCGGAGCGAGAAGCGCCAGGCGTAAGCGCAGAACCGATCAACCCGGAGGAATTGCCGGACGAGTCCCTCCACCTGACGAATGATCTGCCTCATGACAGTGGAGACCTCCGAGGGGCGGCCCCGGATGTCCCAACTCTTGCGGCCGAGCCCTGCGAGCAAGAAGGGCGAATCAGAAGCACAGATCCGATCATCCCAGAGGCGTTGCTAGACGAATCCCCCGCGGCAGACCTGCCTCATGACAGTGAAGGCCTTCCGGAGTTGCGCCCAGATGTCACAACTACGACGGAGCTCAGCCACGCCTGCGAGCAAGACACCCCAAGCGCAAGCGAGGAGTCGGTCACCCCAACGGAATTGCCAGATGAGTGCCTCGCCACGAACGAGCTGCCTCATGACCGCACGGACCTTCCAGAGCCCTTCCCAGTCCCAGCTCCTGCGGAACGAGAAGCGCTGAGCGTAAGCGCAGAACCGATCAGCCGTCCGGAGGAATCGCCGGACGAGTCTTTCCACATCACGAATGATCTGCCTCATGACAGTGGAGACTTTGGAGGGGCAGCCCCGGATGTCCCAACTCTTGCGGCCGAGCCCTGCGAGCAAGAAGCGCTAGACAGAAACCCAGAGCCGGTCATCCCAGAGGCGCTGCTGGACGAGTGCCCCGCGGCCGGTGGAGACTTTCCAGAGCCGCCCGCGGATGAGCGAGACGCGCTAGGCGCAAGCGTGGAGCCGGCCACCCCAGGGGAGCTGCTGGACGAGTCTGGCGAGGCATACGAGCAAGACGCGTTAAGCACAGAGCCGGTCACCCCAGAGGGGTTACTGGACAAGCCTCTGCACGTCACGAACGATGTGGCTCATGATAGTGGAGACCATCCAGAGCTGCCCTTGGAGCCCTGCGAGGCCAACGAACGAAATGCGCTAAGTGTAAGCGTTGAACCGGCCACTCCAGGGGAGTTGCTGGACGAACCTCTCGCCGCGAACGATTTGCCTCATGACAGCGCGGACCTTCCAGACCCCTTGCCGGATGTCCCAGTTGCGGCGGAGCCAGGTGAGCCCCGCGAGCGAGAAGCGCTGATAAGCCGGGAGGAATTGCCAGACGAGCCTCTCAACCTCACAAACGACCAGCCTCATGATAGCGCGGACCTCCCAGCCCCTGCGGCGGCGCCCGGCGAGGCCAACCAGCGAGATGATCTGCCTCATGACAGTGGGGCGCCGGATGTCCCAACCCTTGCGGCCGAGCCCTGCAAAGAGGCCCTCCACCTCGCGACCGACCTGCCTCATGACAGTGAAGACCTTCTGGAGCTGCGCCCAGATGTCACAACTCCCACGGCGGAGCCCAGCCAAGCCTGCGAGCAAGACACCCTAAGCGCAGGCGAGGAGCCGGCTACCCCGGAGGAATTGCTCGATGAGTACCTCGTCACGAACGAGCTGCCTCATGACCGCGCGGACCTTCCAGAGCCATTCCCAGCTCCTGCGGAGCGAGAATCGCCAAGCCTAAGCGCAGAACTGATCACCCCAGAGGAATTGCTGGACGAGTGCCTCCACGCGACCGACCTGCCTCATGACGGCGCAAACCTTCCAGAGCCGCCCCCTGATGTCCCTGCTCCTGCGACAGAGCTCAGCAAGGCCTGCGAGCGAGAGGCGCTGATTCGGCGGCGCTGGATGGAGACCGGGATCAAGATGTGGAATCCCAGAATCCATGGCACTGGAGATGTAGCGTTGAGTATTCAGGGCCGTGTCGAATTGCTGGCGCCCGCGCCCGGCGAGACGCTACCCAGATATGACAAGCTGGAATTCAAGGTGTCCGACGGCCAGATCGTCTGTGAAGGCGTTACAGTCGAAGAGCAACATTCTGACCATTTGGGGGGAGACGTCGCACCGCCCACCCACCGTGAAAGCTGAGTCCGGTGTCTTACGGGACTACCAGTCGCCAGCCTCGAGCATAATACAGGACCCCAACCGACACCGGCCCACGCAACGCCTGCTTAGGTTTTTGTTTTGTAGGCTACGCGTTCGAGTCGCCGAACCCTTACCAAACGTCCCAGGCCAATAGTCGCGATCCCAACGAGCAGCAACGACATGAGGAAGCTCAGGGCAGTGAACAGGATTGCGTCACTCGAGAGTGGCAATCCGAAGTTGAAGTCGCTCCAGGTGCGTGCGGCAAGTTCCTGGTCGTAGCCAGTTGCGAATGCGCCAACGCGCGTGAACAGGCCGCCTTGCTTCATGGCGGTCTGCTGGCCACGCAGCCTGGTCAAACGGTCAATCGTCTCGGACATTCTCGTCGCCTGATCGCGCACAAGCTGCTCTTGATTTCTTTGCATGAGAGCCAATGCGCCTTCGCGATCGTATCCGGAGCGCCGCGCGTCCTGGTCGAAACGCCCTACCAGCCGATTCAGTTCGTCAATCGCCCCTCCCAGACGTTGCGCATATTGCTGCGCAAACTCCGGCAACTGCCCGAACACAAGGGAAAGGACGACGGAAATCGCCGCGACAAACGACATGCGCACGTGAGCCCCCTCAGGTGGCGTCATCGATTCTAGCCGCTACAATCAATACCCCAGTCAGCTCCAAGATTGAAGAGTCGAAAAGCTCCCGCGCGACCGCCCTGCATCTGGCAGGTCGGTCCTATGTAGCTGTTGCGATTTGCCTCACGGCGGCCTGTTCAGGCCGCGGGTGCTCTGGGTGCGCGATTGCGCGAATTGCGCTGAAAGAACAGCGCCTGACTCGCCACGGCCGAAACCATCGCAGGCTGGAACGGCTTTGAGATCAGGAACGCGGGCTCCGGACGTTCGCCGGTGAGGAAACGCTCCGGATAGGCGGTGATGAAGACCACCGGCACTTCGAAGCTCCGTAACAGTTCATTGACTGCGTCAAGACCCGAGGAACCGTCGGCGAGCTGAATATCTGCGAGGATCAGACCGGGTCTCCGGTTCTTGGCAAGCGCCACCGCGTCTGCGTGCGTCCGGGCGACACCAACCACGTGGTGGCCGAGGTTCTTCACCAAGCTTTCAAGGTCCATGGCGATGAAGGTCTCGTCCTCGATGATCAGCACATCGGTTGCGATCTCCTCCGCCATTTCGCGGCCCGCGGCATCGGCAAGCCTCCGCGCCTCGACGATGTCGCAGCCGAGGATGAACGCAACTTCCTCCTCCGAGAACCCTTCGAGCGATAGGAGCAGGAAGGCTTGGCGCGGCAAAGGTGTGATGTTGGACAGGCGCCGCTCGGGCGGCATCGGCAGGGTCATTACTTCCGCATCGTCATTGAGCGAGACCGAATTCCAGATCTGGGTGAACAGCCTGAACAGGCCGGCCCGCGGACCGTGGCTTTCGTCCAGCACCGACGAATCCTGAAGCATGGCCTCCAACATCGCTGCGACATAGGCGTCACCCGATGACTGGCTGCCGGTCAGGGCCCGGGCATACCGACGCAACAATGGCAGGTGCTCAGCAACAAGCTGTGAACGGGACATCCCCCACTCCATTCTTCCTCGGGCCGGGCTTTGAACCAGGCATCGGCAAGGGTGGCCCGCTCCCCCTGCTGACATACTACGCAGGCTCCTAATAAAAGTTCCACAAAGGGGGGAACTAATTGTCGAAATTTGCATTAGGCTGTACTAGGGAACGCTCCCGGTTGAGAGAATTTCTCGATTCTACAGTGGCTTAACTCGGGAAAACGTGGAAATGGTCATGAAAGATCTAAAGTCTCAAGCCAGCAAAAGCACGCCCCCTGGTAAGGGCGGCGGCCTTACTCCAGAGATCCAATCCAGAATAGGCCATCAATTGCGGGCGATGTACGACGATGTCGTGCGACAGGGGGTTCCGGAACGTTTTGCGGAACTGATTCGGAGGCTTGATGCTCCGGGAGGTAGACCCCAAGTGGAAAATGAGGGGGAATCCAACGAAAACAGTGGAGGGGAATAATGCCTCTCACGGAATCCTTGCGCAATGATATTCTGGCGGCGGTGCCAAGCCTCCGCGCGTTTGCGATCTCGCTCAGCGGCAATGCCGATCGCGCCGACGACCTGGTCCAGGAAACGCTGTTGCGCGCTCTGGCGAATATTGACTCGTTTCAACCCGGCTCCAATTTGTCGGCGTGGTTGTTCACCATCCTGCGCAATCTGTTTCGCTCTGATTACCGCAAGCGGCGACGGGAGGTGGAGGATGCCGAAGGCAACTACGCCAAGACCCTGAAGACTCAACCGTCGCAAAACGCCCACCTCGAATTCGAGGAATTTCGCGCTGCGCTGGACAAACTGCCGCAGGATCAGCGCGAGGCACTGATCCTGGTGGGAGCATCAGGCTTCTCCTATGAGGATGCGGCGTCGATCTGCGGCTGCGCGGTGGGCACGATCAAGAGCCGCGTCAACCGCGCGCGCTCGAAACTTGCAGCACTGCTCTATGTCGACGGTGCCGAGGATTTTGGACCTGATGAGACCGTGCGCGCCGTAATCGGCGGTGGCGGCGGCTGATAACAAACGCTGAAGGAGACGTAAGAGGCAGCCCCACTCCGGTGGCGGCTGCCTGTTGCTTGCGGGAGAAAGCAGGCTTTCGTGGGCTTGCCCACGCATCGCCTGCCGGTTTTTGTTATTCCGGCTCAGCGCACCGGCACGGAGAAGGGCTGGGTGCGATCGCGTTCAGCCATATCGACAACCGTCGCCATGGGAGCTGTCAGCTCATAGACATAGCTGACGTCGGTGAAGTAGCGCTTGGCGCTGCCACCGAGAGCCTCCGGCGCGACACGATCCAACAGGATCAGGCCGAAATCGGAGTCCGGCCGGCGCGTCGCCGCGCTGGTATTGAACTCCTCCCAGCGGAACTGGAAGATCGCGTCGGGCGCTTCACCCGTGACCATCCAGTTCGCGACGATATGCGGGGGCTGGCCGACCAACGACAGCCCCTCGTCGGAATGTGAGGCGAGTTCGAAGAACAGAAGCGACAGGCTCTGGGCAGCCCGTGCACTGACAGCAATGTCCGGCCCGTTCACGGCGATGCGATCAGCATGCGGGATAGCGCGCGATTCAAACAGCCCCTTCAGCTTCACGCCCTGCCACTGGCTCTCGCTCAACAGCGAAACGACGTTCGACATGGCATGAATCCGTCCAATCAGCAGCTCGCGCGCCACATCGACATCTGAGCCGTGGCGCAATGTGCGGGTGACGATGGACTGGATTACCGCCAGGATGTTCTTCACACGATGGTTAAGCTCGTCGATGACCGCGGTCAGCCGGCGTTCAAAACCGATTCGTACCTGGATTTCGCGGCTGAGCCGCAAATTGTTGTAGGCGACATAGCCGAACAGGCCACACACCATTGAGGTGATGGCAAGGCCGATAGCAGCCACTATCAGCGCGGTCTGCCCCGCGCGTCGCTCCGAATTGGACTTGGCGTAGTAGTTGAGCTGCCAATCTCGTCCGCCAAAGCTCACAGTCCGGGTCGACGATGGCGCAAGGTCGGGCATCCGGGCAGTGACGATGCCCAGATCATTGGCGACGAGTTCGCCGTTCGACTGACGCGGGTCCTTGAGCGCGACCGAGAACAACGACATGTCGTCATTGGTCAGCATCAGCGAAGCGAGCTCGTAGGTGAAGATGACAAAGCCGGCCGGCTCGGTCATACCCTCGGGGGTGACGGGCGCAGCCACGATGAGGCCGATTGGCCCGTCCGGATTCGTCAGCGAAACCGGATCCGATGCGACAGACCTCTTTTCGGCCTGCGCCCGCGCCAGCATCGCGCCGCGGATGGGATCGAGATCGTAGCTGCGCCCGAGCAATTTCTTGGTCTCGTCGTTGCGCGGCTCGATGTCCATCAAGACGTCGATAGGCCTTCGCAACGCAGCAAGCTCCAGCGGCTTGTCATCGAACCTGCGAAATGTCGGGTTGGGAACGCCAGCGCTCACGAGTGCGGCGTGTGCGGCGTCCAATTCGTTCGGCTTTAGCCGGATAACCCAGGCGGCGACCACAAAATCCGTCTTGAAGGCGTAGATCGCAGAACGTAACGGCTCCAACATGTTCGGCTTGATCAAAGATGGCGCCCGAAACAGTCCGGAAGCAACGCGCGCCAGCAGCTCGCGCTCAGTCAACCGATCCTGCACCAGGCTCGCATGAACGTCGATTGCTCGCGCAAGCGCAATCTGGCCGATGGCCAGTTCCTGATCATGAACGCGATAGGCAGCGAGCCCGGAGAGCAGAACACCGAGCAGAGCGATAAAGCCAATGATGGAGCCCAGCCGAATCACTTGCCTACTCAGAAAGTGACAGGCTGGCGATCAAAACGAAGCATCTGAACGCCGCTCGAACGGCCGTGTGCCGAAAGTGAGTGCCCACTGGGGGAGATAATGAAGGAGGAGCCATCGGGACGCAACTTGGCTCGCCTGACAAGCTTAATTCTGTACCAAGAACATCTGCCCCTGGCACCTGACAAGGGCATCGCATTCCCGGCACGAAGTTGTTGAATGGCCATGACCGACCTTGGTTCCACGAACACAGATGTTAACTGTCTGGCGCCATCATATTGTCATTGCGGCGACGATGGCGATCGAAATCAGACGCTTGTTCTCTTGATGATAACTCAGTCCACGCAATTCAGTGGAAGTCGTGCGGTGCACACAGGCTCCGCCACAATATCGGCGTCAAGCAGGCGCAACCTGAGCACATAAACGCAACATTGCAAATCCCGTCCAGCTTGTTCACCCGATCGTTCCGCGAGATTCCTTCGGGAACGTTGCACCGGCAAGTGGATTCGTTCGAGGAAAAATACGATGGATCGTCGTCACGCTCTGAAAGCTTTGGCAGGCATCGCCCTATGTCCGATGTGCAGGCCAGCATTTGCCGCGGAAGGCGCGCATTGGAGTTATGAGGGCGCAACCGGCCCGGCGAAATGGGGCGATCTCGATGCGGCCGACAAGGCTTGCGCGGTCGGCTCGCAGCAATCCCCGATCGACATCGACAGGGCGATTCGCGCTCAATTGCCTGCGCTCAAACTGAGTTGGGCCAAGAGTGCCGACACCATCATCAACAACGGACACACGATCCAGCTCAATTTCGCGGAAGGAAGCACCCTCACGCTTGGCGACGTCAAATACCAGTTGGTGCAGGTTCACTTCCACCGGCCGAGCGAACACACAATCGCGGGAAAGAGTTTCCCGATGGAAGCGCACTTCGTACACCGCGCCGACAGCGGCGCGCTCGCGGTGATAGGCGTGCTTATGGCGGAAGGGCAGCGGAACGAGGCGTTCAGCCGGATCGTCAAGACCATGCCAGCAGCGGAAGGACCGGCGGTCAAGGCGGATCCCAAGATCAACCCGAACGCCCTGCTGCCGCAGAAGCTCGGCTACTACCGCTATTCGGGCTCGCTGACGACGCCGCCCTGTTCCGAGATCGTCGAGTGGGTGCTGCTGACCGCCCCCCTCCACATTGCAGCCGCCGATGTCGAGGCTTTCGCAAAGCTCTACCCAATGAACGCGCGGCCAGTGCAGAAGGACAACCGGCGCTTCGTGCTGCGTTCAAGCTGACACCTTGTGGCGTGCGGCAATGATGGCGAAGCAAAGACGCGAGTCTGCCGCTTCGCGCTCCCGCATCATCGGGCAATGATCATGAGAGCGCTTGCCGATTAAATTGATCGGCAAGTGCCCTCATTCTTCTTGTTTTGCCGCATTTTGTTGCGCCGAACCAGTCCGGCGTAAAATGCTCTGGCACAGGCTTCATCGCCAACTCGCAAGATTGAATGCGAGGGCGACGGCGCCAACCACGATGAGGCTCACGGCCCAGGCCGCCTCCAGATTAAACCAGCTTCGCGAAACAAACTTCAGTCCGAGATAACGGTAGACCAGCCATGCAAGACAGCCGCCGGCCATGAGCATGGCTGCAACGTGGACAATCGAGACCAGCACCGCCATTCCAATGCTCGCCTGGATAAAACTTGCCTGGACAGGACTTGCCTGGACAGGACTTGCCTGGATGAGGGCACCGGCGGCCTTATGGCCAGTGTCGAGGTCAGAGGCTTGGCAAAGGCCGAGATAGATCGGCACGAGCATCAGCGCGGCACCGTGAGCAATGGCGACGGCGAACGACCAGAGTGCCAATTGGGTTGGCGGGATCCGCGCCAGCGCGCGCGGATGACGCCGATTGATGAGACGGAAGACGCCGAAGCCGATAACCAGCAGGCTTGCGCCTAGCTGGATCGGGCGCTGCCATTCCGCCAGCACGAGCAGCAGCGCGAACGGCAACAGCACAAGCAATATTGCCAACAGATGGCCCACCGACAGAGCAGCCAGCGCACCAAACAGCGCGCGCGGGCTCCGTTCCATGAGCCCCGCTGACACCGCGAGCGGCCATCCCATTCCTGGGTTGATGCCGTGATAGAGGCCGCTCGCAACGAGAGCGAGCCAAAGCCAAGTTACTGGCCAAGTGAGCGACAAAGTGAGCGCCAAGCTCGCGCCCCCCGAATCTAGACCGAGGGATAGCAAAAGGAGTCCGTCGAGCAGTCGCCGCCCTCAAGCCTGGTCTGGTGGGCGCGATATCCTTCGGGAAAGCTCACAAAGTAGTCCCTGGCGAGTTCGATGCCGCCATTGCTGCCCACATTGGCCATGACTCCGACACCTGGAACGCCGTCGGGATAGAACTGGTCGTCCACCGCTGAGTATAGCGAGTTGGTCCAGTACACCCGCTTGCCGTCCCGGCTGATCTCGACCATCTGCGGACCCGCCGCAAATGCCTTGCCGTTCGGATGAGGCGTGCGGCGCGCGATGCCGCCGATGTGAACAGAGCCCGCGAGCTTTGGTTTCTTGGGATCGCTGACGTCGTATTGGCGCATTTCGCCCGTGCCCCAACACGAGGCGTAGAGAAACCTGTCATCCATCGACAGATCGATGTCGCTCACCAGCGGCGGCACCGCACCAAATCCCTGCAGGACCGGCGGAAGCTTTTCCTTCGGCGCTGGTTCGGCCGGGATTGTCGCGGTCTTCTCAGCATGGAATTTTCCGCCTTCGCGCCACCAGGTCCAGATCGAAGCTTCCAGATTGGTGGTGTCCACAACGACACCGACAAAGCCGTATTCGCGAACCGGATCGTGCGCGGGCCGGACTTCCAGCGGCATCTGATGATTGGCACCGAGGTCGATGGTCTGGACGTTGCGCCGGGCCCGCAAGTCCCAGAAGTGGAGCCGGTGACCATACTTGTTCGACAGGAGATCTTCCGGAACGAGCCCGTTCTCGAACTGCGGCGGCAGCCCCCATTCGCTTGTCACCATGTAGTCGCGCGGCAGATTCCACCAGAAATCATAGTGCAAATTCTGCGGACCGCGATCGATCTCCCAGCGTCCGAGAACATCGAACGTCTCGCAATCCATGATGAAGACGCCAGGCGGCCCGCTCGTGCCGTCTTTGCCTCCACCCCCCAGCGTGCTCACATAGATTCCATCCGGCCCGCAATGGGTGGTGTGCGGCCGCGAGTAGCCGGTTTTCCTGAACACCTCCTC
>JGI24705J35276_12238729_pt1 | contig 46357 bp, 30 predicted proteins | sample TergutNt197P4_FD_35276 | JGI IMG/M metagenome (IMG submission 35276) | reverse complement strand
CCGCCGCTGCGCCAGCCATCACGCTGCCCGCCATCATCGGGCGCGAGCTGCGGCTTGACCTGTTTCGCGGACTGGCATTGTGGCTGATCTTCATCGATCACCTGCCCTCCAACCTTCTGACCTGGTTCACGATCCGCAACTACGGGTTCAGCGACGCCACCGAGATCTTCATCTACATCTCCGGCTACACCGCTGCATTCGTCTACGGACGCGCGATGCTGCAATCGGGCTTCGTGATTGCCGGTGCGCGCATCATGCGGCGGGCCTGGCAGATCTACGTCGCGCATGTCTTTCTCTTCACGATCTTCCTTGCGGAAATCTCCTATATCGCGACCAGCTTCGAGAACCCGCTGTACACCGAAGAAATGGGCATCATGGATTTCCTCAAGCAGCCCGACGTCACGATCGTCCAGGCGCTGTTGTTGCGATTCAGGCCGGTCAACATGGACGTGCTGCCGCTCTACATCGTGCTGATGCTGTCTCTGCCGCTGATCCTGTGGTTGATGAAATGGAGGCCTGACGTAACACTGGCGCTCTCCGTCCTGCTCTACGCGGTCACCTGGCAATACGACCTGTATCTGTCGGCCTATCCCAACGGCTTCTGGGCCTTCAATCCCCTGGCGTGGCAACTGCTCTTTGTTTTCGGCGCGTGGTGCGCGCTTGGGGGTGCACGCCGGATGTCGCGTATCCTTGCCTCGCCCGTGACGCTCTGGATCTGTGTCGCCTATTTGCTTGCGTCCTTCTACGTGACACTGACCTGGCATGTCCCGCAGCTTAGCCATTTCATGCCGCGCCTGATCGAGCAGTGGATGTATCCGATCGACAAGACGAACCTTGACGTACTGCGCTTCACCCATTTCGTGGCGCTGGCGGCGATCACGGTGCGCTTCCTGCCGAACGACTGGCCGGGGCTGAAATCGCCCTGGCTAAAGCCGCTTATTGTTTGCGGCCAGCATTCACTGGAGATCTTTTGCCTCGGCGTGTTCCTGTCCTTTGCCGGTCATTTCGTTCTGGCTGAGGTCTCCGGCGGCGCTGCGATGCATGCCTTGATCAGTCTCTGCGGAATCCTCATCATGTGGGCCATGGCCTCGGTGCTTTCGTGGTACAAGCGGGTCGCCGACAAGAACGCCTCGAAAAAGGGCGTCAAAACGGAAACCGTGCTTAACGCCGACATGGCGGGAGGGGGCTGATGAAGGCGAAGGTTCTCCTGAGCCTGGTGTTGCTGGCTGGCAGCTGTGCCGCAGCCGCCCCTGCGCGCGCCGAGGACCCAGCGCCACAAAACTGTGAGGTTCCGGCCTATCTGCTGACCACTGAGAGCCGGCTCCCCAGGGTCGAGGATGTCATCCGGCAAGGCCGTTCGCTTGAGATCCTGGTCGTAGGCAGCCGATCGTCATCCATTCCGTCGGCAGAAGACAGCGCCTATCCGGCGAGGCTGCAGGTCATGCTAAAGGATAGACTGCCGTCGGCTCCCGTCCGCGTATCCGTCGAGCTACAGAATAAAAAATCGGCAGAAGAGGTCGCTTCCGGCTTCGTTAAGCTGGTGGAAGAAAAAAAACCTAAATTGGTTATCTGGCAGACAGGCACCATTGACGCCATGCGCTCGATTGATCCCGACGATTTCCGCAAATCTGTCACCAATGGAGTTATTGCGGTGCAAAATGCCGGTGCGGATGTGATTTTGCTCAATTTGCAATATAGCCCGCGCACTGAAACCATGATCGCGGTACCACCATACCTCGATGCCATGCGATTGGTGGCAGAGGAGCAGGCTGTTCCGCTGTTCGACCGCTTCGCCATCATGCGCCATTGGCATGACCATGGAGATTTCGACCTATTCAGTGCGACACGCGGCAACGATTTGGCAAAACGCGTCCACGACTGTCTTGGTCGTGCGCTGGCAAAATTTGTGGTCGATGCAGCCAGCCTTGCCCCGGCCGGGCAAAATTAAGGTTCCAACGTTAATGAGTTCTTTCCGCCCTTTTTGCCTGAAGACAGCACTGACAATCCTCGCGATGGCCGGGTTTGTGTTCCTGATATCGGTTTCGCTGCCCACACAAGCGGTGGCGGCCGAGGCGGCACATACGTCCGAGCAGAACGCTGATCCCGGCACGCCAACGACCGCTTCCCATACCGGAGGCGATCAGGCAAGCCTATCCGAACAGAAGAGTCTCACCGCAAAGGCCGTCGACAAGGCTGCGCAGGTCGCGAAGTCGGCGAGCAGCATTTTCAGCCGTGTGCCCTGCCTGCCGCCGAAGGAGCACGGAGGCAACTCGATGGGGTCTCTGCCTCATGTCGCGAGCAAGCTCGCCAACGGCAAGCCTGTCGTGATTGTGGCCTTCGGATCATCCTCGACGGCCGGCTACGGCGCGAGCTCACCCGAATTCAACTATCCCAACCGGCTGGCGAGACAGCTTCATCGCGAATATCCGACGGCAGATATCTCGGTCATCAATGCCGGCATCGGCGGCGAAGATGCTCCAGAAATGATGAAGCGGCTGCAGACCTCCGTGATCGACGTGCATCCGGATCTCGTGATCTGGCAGGTCGGCACCAATGCTGTGCTGCGCAACCTGGATCCTGCGCAAACCGCAAAGCTCGTCGAGGAGGGCGTTTCACGCATACAGGCCGCAGGCAGCGACGTCGTACTGGTCGATCCGCAGTATTCGCCACGTGTGACTGAGCGAGCCGAAAGCGCGAACAGGATGGTCAAGCTGCTCGGCAGGGTTGCCAAGCTGCGCCACGTCGGCCTCTTCCCTCGCTTCGAAGTGATGCGCGAATGGCATGAGAAGCAGGCGATCCCCGTGGAAGGCTTCGTCAATTCGGACGGCCTCCATATGAACGACTGGGGCTATGCCTGCTTCGCGCAACTGCTCGGCGACGACATCATCCAGTCGGTCGGACAGATCAGGCTCGGCATCAACGTGCCTGCCAATGTGCGTACCTACCGGCCGATGTGACGCCCCTCCCCTGTCGCCGTCCCGACAGCGCGACATGTCGGGATGAGTTGGCGGAAACGTCAGCCCGTTGCGCGGGTGCACAACAGGGAATGACGAGCGGAAAATTACCCGTCCGGCCTACGCCCTCTCCAGCGCGGCGTGGATATCCTCGATCAGATCATCAGCATGTTCAAGGCCGGCAGAGAGACGGATGAAACCATCGCTGATGCCGAGCTCGGCCCGCGCTTCCGGCGAAAGGCGCTGATGCGTCGTGGTCGCGGGATGCGTCACCAACGTCTTGGCATCGCCAAGATTGTTGGAGATCAGCGCAAGCTTCAGCCCATTCAGGAAGCGGAACGCACCCGCCTTGCCGCCTTTGACCTCAAAGCCGACCATGGTCGAACCTGCGCGCATCTGCTTCTTGACAACCGCCGCCTGCGGATGATCGGCGCGCCCCGGATAGATCAGCCGAGAGATCTTCGGATGGCCGGCCAGCGCCTCGGCAACGCGGGCGGCTGTTTCCGTCTGGGCGCGCACGCGAATTGCCAGCGTCTCCAGGCCCTTCAGCAGGACCCAGGCGTTGAACGGCGACATCGAAGGCCCGGTCTGGCGCATGAACGTGTGGATGTGTTCGGCGATGAAGGCTTCCGACGACAGGATGACGCCGCCGAGACAGCGGCCCTGGCCGTCGATGTGCTTGGTCGCTGAATAGACCACGACGTCGGCGCCGAGCGAGAGCGGTGACTGCCAGATTGGGGTAGCAAACACGTTATCGACAATGAGCCGGGCGCCGCCTTGATGCGCGATCGCGGAGATGGCGCCGATATCGAGGACGTCAAGCGTCGGATTGGTCGGACTTTCGAGAAAACACGTCTTCGTGTTCGGCCGCATCGCGCGCCTCCACTGGTCCAGGTCTAACCCATCGACCAGCGTGGACTCGATGCCGTAGCGCGGCAGCAGATCCTCTACCACATAGCGGCACGAGCCGAACATTGCCTTTGAGGCCACCACGTGGTCGCCGGCCTTGAGCGGCGCCAGGATCGCACTGGTCACGGCTGCCATGCCGGTCGCGGCTGCGCGCGCGGCTTCGGCGCCTTCCAACTCAATCATACGGCGCTCGAACATCGCAACCGTCGGATTGGAGAAGCGCGAATAGAGGTAGCCCGGATCCTCGCCCTTGAACCGAGCCTCGCATTGCTCGGCGGTGTCGTAGACGAAGCTCTGGGTCAGAAACAGTGCTTCCGACGTCTCGGCGAATTCCGAGCGGATCGTTCCCGAATGGACCAGCCGGGTTTCAGGACGGTAGCGGGCAGTTGACGGCGCAGACTTAGGCATGTGACCTCCAGCGTGACCAGTTGAAAATGGTCACAAAAAAACCGGCCTGGGATTTTCCACTGGCCGGGATCACACTTGTCCCCGGCCTGTTTTAGCGACTTATTTTACGTGGCTGCAAGCCGGCCGGCTCAAATCACCACGGGATAAGTCATGCTCTTATTCTGCCGTACCCTTTCCGTCAAGACATCCATCGGATAACCCGTAAAAGCCCTCCTCTCCCGGGCTTATGGATGCGCTTGCCACCTTGAGGACCGCCGCTTGCATTTTACGGTTCCCGCCAACGCCAACGGTATCTTACCCGATCGCATGATCGCGGCGATGGCGGATGCCGGCCTCATCCTGCCAACCTATCCTTTTGTCGAAAGCCAGATTCAGCCGGCAAGCCTGGATCTGCGGCTTGGCGACGTCGCCTACCGCGTGCGCGCGAGCTTTCTGCCGGGGCCGGATGCGACGGTGGCCGAACGCATCGACGAACTTAAGCTGCACGAGATCAGCCTCGCCGACGGCGCGGTGCTGGAGACCAACTGCGTCTACATCGTGCCGCTCCTGGAAAGCCTGGCACTGCCGCCGCAGATTGTCGCTGCAGCCAATCCGAAGAGCTCGACCGGGCGGCTCGACGTCTTCACCCGCGTGATCGCGGACGGCACACGCCGCTTCGACATGATCGGCGCGGGCTATCACGGTCCGCTTTACGCCGAGATCAGCCCGAAGACCTTTCCGGTATTGTTGCGCGAGGGCTCCCGCCTGTCGCAGGTGCGCTTTCGTACCGGCGACGCAATCCTCGATGCCGACGAGCTTGAGGCGCTGCATGCCAGGGAGCAGTTGGTCGACATTGACGACGCCGACCTTACCGGCGGCGTAGCGCTTTCCGTCGATCTCTCCGGCGAAAATGGCGGCGGCTTCGTCGGCTATCGCGCCAAGCGTCACACGGGGGTGGTCGATGTCGATCGGCGCGCCGGCTACGCGATCGAAGACTTCTGGGAGGCCATTCCGGCCCGTCCCGATGGCAGCCTGATCCTTGATCCCGGCGAGTTCTACATCCTGGCCTCAAAGGAGGCGGTGCAGGTGCCGCCGGATTATGCTGCCGAGATGGTGCCGTTCGACCCGCTGGTCGGTGAGTTTCGCGTGCACTATGCCGGCTTCTTCGATCCCGGCTTCGGTTATGCCGGTGCGGGCGGCCAAGGAGCGCGCGCGGTGCTGGAAGTCCGCTCACGGGAAGTGCCGTTCATCCTCGAGCATGGCCAGATCGTCGGCCGCCTCGTGTATGAAAAGATGCTGGAGCGGCCCGATGCCATGTACGGCCAGCGCATCGGTTCAAACTACCAGGCGCAGGGCCTGAAACTGAGCAAGCATTTTCGGAAATAGCCGTAACACGTCACAAGCGGCTCTATCGCCTCGTCCTGAGGAGCTCCGCGTAAAGCGCGCAGCGCTTTATCGCAAGCAAAGCGACGTCTCGAAGGATGAGGCCACCACCGGGCCTCATGGTTCGAGACGGTGCTAACGCGCCTCCTCACCATGAGGGTTTTGACGCAGTTGGGTAGTTGCTGCTTGCCTTGGGTTGCGTCTTCGAGAAAATAACTGGCAGCCGCCACCCCTTTGTCGAAAGGAGAGATGCCATGGACCATCAACCGGGCCTGGATGCGAAAATCATCGAAGACGTCGCCGACGCCATCATCTCAGCGGATCGTTCCGGCGTAATCGTGCGCTGGAATCGTGCCTCCAGCGTCCTGTTCGGCTTTTCCGCTGCGGAGGCGCTCGGTCGTGGCCTCGACATGATCATTCCCGAGCACCTGAGGGGCGCGCACTGGAAGGGGTTCGATGCGGCGATTGCAAGCGGCACAATGAAGCTTGCAGGTCGTCCCACCCTCACCCGGGCACTGCACAAGGATGGACACAAGCTTTACGTCGAGATGACGTTTGCGCTGGTGAGAGATACCGACGGCAGCGTAGTGGGATCGGTTGCAATGGCGCGCGATGTGACCGAGCGGGTCGAGCGTGAGCGCGCGGCCAAGCACTCCAATTAAGGCCGCGACCAATGCTCGCGCGGCGACGCCGCCGCAAGACTCGTGACGCAGAATTGACGCGCGGCTGCGGGCCATGCAGGGCACCTTGCAGGATCATCGGGTTGCCTCCCCTCACTCCCGATGACACACTCGATCAAGATATCGGATCGGAGGGAGCATGAGCGCCGCAACAGACACCGCGCAGGAAGCGCAATGGCGACGCTGGCGCAGCCTTGCCGATCTTTACCACGCGTATTTCACCGGGCTCATTCTCACTATTGTCTCGCGGCGCGGTACGCAGGACGCAGCCGAGTTCGTTTTCCGTGTATTTCGTCGCCAGCAGCAGGAACGCTTTCTTCCCGGACTTGAAAAGCTGGGTTTGAGTCACCTGCCGCCCGCTGTTGCGGCCGCGCAATATCACTATCTCTCCAACTGGATCGGCGGCGTGCATGTCGAATACATGTATGAAAGCGACCGCAAGGCCTGGATTCGTTATCCGCCGCCGCGCTGGGCCTGGAAGGGAACGGCGATCTGCGGCATTCCGGGAGAAGTCTCGCGCGCAATGCTGCGCGGCTGGCACGCCAATAACGGGGTGACGCTCGGCGAGCTCAAGCTGGGCTTCGTCTGTACCAAGCAGAGCGTCGACGGCCAGGATGGCCTAGAGGGCTATTACTGCGAATATGATCATCCGCTCGAACTCGAGCAGCGATTGGTGTTCGCGCGACACCTCGAAGCGCCTCTGTTCGATCCAAAGACCGCGCCGGCCTTGCCGGTTACGAACTGGCCAAAACCGCGGCTGGAAAAAGCCTATCGCAACTACGCGATGGAATATGTGCGCACTGCCGCTCCCGTCATGGTGCAACTGTTCGGACCGGAAGATGCCGTCTACCTCCTGCATCTCACCGGGAAGCTGATCGGCATGCAATATTTCGACGAGGTCGCGCCGGCGTTGTCAGCCGGCCGGGGCGGTGCCAAGGAGTTCGCGACCTTCCTATACGCGCTGTTTGCTGCCCAGGACGATGCCGCCGATCTCAGGCAGTCAGAGGGTAGTTTCGAGATCACGCAATTGTCATGGAAGCTGATGGCCGATGTGGCGGACTATCATCCGGCCTGTGCCAGCGTGCTCACCGGCTTGTTCGAGGGCCTCGCAGCGGGCTGCGGCCGCCACATTGCGGTCAGGCTCCACCCGGCCGCCGGAGGTAAGCCGCCTTTTGCCTGGACGGTCGGGTAATTCCTTCCGCTGAAATGCCAAGCCGCATTCCGGCAGGCCCCCCTTGCGCTCGGCGCAGGTGGGAACCGCTTCCGCCGTGCTAACAAGCAGCGCCACGCCCGCGCGTGATTCAAACCAGCCGGTCGGCGATCTTTTGATCGACCGCACAACGGCACTACCGCCCCCAGGGAGAAGAAATGTCCGATATCGGCGTGGCCGACATTCCGACTGTTGAGGAAGAGCGCCCGCCGCCTCCGCCACCGGCCAGGAACACGTTGCTCGACGGGCCGATCCTGCGCACGATTCTCTGGCTCGCCTGGCCCAACGTGATCGCGCTTTCCGCGGGGACCTGCGTGGTGATCGCGGAGACATCCTATATCGGACGGATTGGGGTGGAAGCGCTCGCGGCGATGGCGTTGGTGTTTCCCTGCGTGATCCTGACCATGACCATGTCAGGCGGCGCGATGGGCGGGGGCGTTGCTTCGGCAATCGCGCGTGCGCTCGGTGCGGGCGATCGCGAGCGCGCCTCGACGCTGGCTGCGCATGCCCTGCTGATCGGCATCTCCTTCGGCCTGGTCTTCATGCTGGGTATGCTGATCTTCGGTCCCAGGATTCTCGAACTGCTCGGCGGCCGCGGCAATGTACTGGCGCAGGCGACCGCCTACACCCAGATATTCTTCGGCGGCGCCGTGCTGCCCTGGTTGATGAACACCATGGCGGGCATCCTGCGCGGTACCGGCAATATGAAACTGCCGTCGTTGATGATCCTAAGCTCCGCGGTCTTCCAGATCATCCTGGGCGGAACGCTGGGGCTGGGGCTCGGACCCGTACCACAGTTCGGCATGCGCGGCGTCGCCGCCGGCGCCTTGATCGCCTTTTCAGTCAGCATCGCCGTGATGGGCTGGTACCTGTTCTCGGGCCGAGCGCGCGTTGTTCCGAAGATTTTTGGTCTTCGCGTCCAATGGGCGATGTTCTTCGATATCCTGAGGGTCGGGGCGGTGTCCTGCTTCTCACCGCTGCAATCGGTGCTGACCATCAGCATCTTCACCCATTTTCTGGCCGGCTTCGGCACGGCCATCCTCGCCGGTTACGGCATCGGCGCACGGCTTGAGTTCATGCTGACGTCGATTGCGTTTGCGGTCGGCATCGCATCGGTGCCGATGATTGGCATGGCGATCGGCGCAGGTCAGGTCCCTCGGGCCCGACGGACCGCCTGGACGGCGGGCATGATCTCCTTCATCTCCGTCGGTATCATCGCGACCATCATTGCCATTTTCCCGGACATCTGGGTCAACATCTTCACCGACGACGCCAGCGTGCGTGCGGCGAGCCACCAATATCTCGCAACCGCCGCGCCCTTCTACGCCTTCATTGGGCTCGCGATGTCGATGTATTTCTCCTCGCAGGGTGCAGCCAAGGTGCTCGGCCCCGTGCTGGCGCAGACGGCGCGGCTTGTGTTCATCGGCCTCGGCGGCTGGTGGCTGTCGTCCCGTACCGCCACATCGGCGGACTTCTTCGTGTTGGCCGCCGCCTCGATGGTCGTGCTGGGCGTGTTGTCCTTCCTCAGCGTCGTACTCACCCGCTGGGGACCGAAGCGCCGGCCGAAAGCAAAGATTCGTCCGCTGATGCCAGCGGCCGCCGAGTAGCGGCGACCACGGCGCCAATGGCCGGGTGCTGCCGTGTTTGCCAAGCACGTCCTTCGATATGGGGCGCATTGGTGTCGGGGGTGGCCGAATGCGACGCGCTGACCTTGAATCCCGGCACCGCATCAGATAAGTAGCCACCCTTCCGTGTTGCTGCGGCTGCTGAAACCGACACCAATCACGGAGCCTCCCATGAAAACGCCAGACACAACGTCTGCGATTGTGTACGCCTGCGTGTCAGGTCACGCTGTTCGTTCGGTTATCCCGCGCAACGAACCAGAGCGGCATCGGACGCGTGCCTTGTCTGACCTTGCCGATGCGCTGCCACTCATCGACGAGTTGTCACAAGCAAGCTGCCAAATCGCACGCGTCGTTACGACACCCGACTTCCACGCTGGAAAGCCGGTTCCGGTCGGAGTTGTGGTCGATATGATCGGCGGAATGATGCCGCATATCATCGGCAATGACATCGGCTGCGGCATGCGCATGATTGCGCTGCCCGGCGTCGACGCAGCAGATCTGAGACCCGAGCTCGATGCCCATCTGCGACACATCTATTTTCAGGGCGGCAGAGACATTTCGCTCTGCGGCCGAGATCGTCATGCCATCCTGCGGGAGGGGGTTCCGGGACTCCTGGAGAGCTTAACGCGCGGCGACCGGAAGGGCCTTCTCGCATCGCTCGACCTGGAGGAGTGCTGGCGCGACGTCGATCGCTCGGCCGACGACGGATATTTCGCAAGCAGCAGAGTGGATGCGGACTTTGCGGCATTTGCCGATGTCGATGACGGCCATCGTCATGACGCCATTCTGGGCACAATCGGAGGCGGCAATCATTTTGTCGAGTTTGGCGTCATTGACCGCGTAGAGGACGGTCAGTTCTGCTCGATCGCCGGTGTCAGAGCCGGGACGGTTGTCGTTGTCGTCCATTCCGGCTCGCTCGACTTTGGGCAACGGGTGGGCACTTCCGTCCGCCAAAAGCTGCGGCAATCCGTCGTTGCCGGTGACAATCGCGTCCTGAGCGTCGAGAAATTGCCCGCGCTTGCCGATCGGTACGCCAATGGACTGGCGAACGCCGCCAACGTCGCCTTCGTGAACAGGTTTCTGATCGGCCTTTCTGCAATCGACGCGCTTCAACGAACGCTTGGACGTACCGTTGAGCACCATCTCGTCTACGATGCACCTCACAACACGGTTTGGAGACAGGGAGAAATCTTCAGGCATCGCAAGGGGGCATGCCCGGCTCGCGGCACGGGGCAGCTCGACGGTTCACCATATCAGTGGCTGGGAGAGCCCGTGATCCTGCCAGGCTCGATGGGGGACGGGACATGGTTGCTCAGAGGCAGAGGATGTAAAGCCGGTCTGGAATCCGCTGCCCACGGTGCCGGCCGACGTCTTTCTCGGCAGGATGCGCGCAGCCAAGCTGTCATCCCGGCCGAGTTGCGCGTCGTCGGCCCCTTGGACCTCAATTCGCCAACACTCAGGGGGCGGGCCGATATCCTTAAGGAAGTCAGCGGGCGCCTGAAGGAAGAGGCGCCGGCGGCCTATAGGCCTATCGACAGCGTCGTTGTGCCTCAGGTGGAAGCAGGCATCGTCAGCCCAGTGGCCAAGATCAAACCTGTTCTCACGGTAAAGGGGTGATCCCCGTGTAAGGCCCCGGCCGGAGTGCTCCGGTTCCTTGAGATCATCGCCGCCATGTTACGGCGCGAAGCCGCTTGGCGAACGGCACAGTCTCGGCTAATCAAGGGGAGCGCAAGGCGCCTTAAGCGGGCGTAGTTCAATGGCAGAACGGCAGCTTCCCAAGCTGCATACGAGGGTTCGATTCCCTTCGCCCGCTCCATTTTTGGCTTAAGTTATTGATTTTGCTATTTTCAGCAGGACATCAATACTGGATCCGCTCCATCGGACGCGATTCCGGTACCAACAGCGGTACCAACGAGCCTCTCCAATGCCCCGTTCGTCTTCGGCCGGATTGCCCTATCTCCTGCTGCGTCCCGACACCGGCAAATATGCCTATTCGCGCAAGCTTCCCGCCGACATCGCCGCCGCCATGTCCGGCACGATCAGGCTGTCCTGGGCGCGCAGTGATCACCGGCTGAGCGGTGGGCCGCATCTCAAGATCGCGCTGAAGACCGGTGACACAGCAACAGCGCGTGAGCGCTGGGGCCAGGTTCATGCCCAGGTGGAGGAAAACCTCAAACTCGGCATTGCGACAGCCAAGCGCCAGCAGAGCGGTTCTGCCAATTCCCAATTCAAGCGCGTGACGACCTTGAAGCCGGAAGAGGTGACGGCGATCGTCGGCCAAGCGCGCCACGACGTGTTCGCCGATGACGATGCCGGGTGGATCGACCCCGAGCATCTCTCGAGAAGGGCAATGGGGCTAAAGGCGGCGCTGCAGTGCCGGCGCGACGGCACCCTCACTGATCCGTTCATGCTCGAGTGTTTGAAGGATTTTCCTATGGAGATGGACGAGCGCGCCATTCGAGCTGCTGCTCGCGACATCTATGCACGTGCTTTGCGGGCTTCTCTCGAGGACGGATACCTTGGTCACTTTGGGCAGGATCGATACCGCGGGGTCTGTGATCTCGGCCCGGACGGGAAGTACAGGTTTGCTGGCGTCGAAGAGCGACCAAGTGAGTTGACCAAGCTCTTGCGCGAAAATGGTATCGAACTCGCCCCGACTGGAGCCGACACCGAGCGGCGCAAGATCGGGCTTGCGATGATCCGCAGCAAGCTTGGCGCGCTGGACGCCCTCTCGCAACGCGCCGCTGGCGTTCCAGTTGAAACCCCACCGCGACCAGCTCCCATTTTGACCCCGCAACCCGTGCCCTTGCCGGACCTGCGCGAACTCCATGACATCTGGATCAAACACAAGCGCCCGGGACTCAAAGCCATCGACGACAACAAACTCTACATTGAGCGCTTCATCGCCATAAACGGCAACCTGCCGGTCAAGGACATCGCGCGCGAGCATGTCCGGCGCTATCGCAACATACTCGAGCAATTTCCGCGCAACGTGCCCGCGGACCTCGTCAAGAGGCCGCCCGAGGACATCATCGGCTGGGCGAAGGCCAAGGACGCGCGATTGCTGTCGCGCAGGACGGTCAATGCGAAGGGGCTGGGGAGCATTTCAACGTTGATGGAGGTTGCCCTGCGCGAAGGCTTCATCGAGGTCAACGTATGTCAGAAAATGCGATTGCCGGAGAAGGCGCAGGACCGCAGCGACCGTCTGCCGTTCGACGCGGCGGATCTGCGTCGCCTGTTCTCCTCGCCCGTATTCGGCGATCCACCGCGCATTCCAAAGGCCGGCGGCGAAGAAGCCGCTTTCTGGCTGCCGCTTTGCGCGCTTCATTCTGGCGCGCGCGAGGAGGAGCTGGCGCAATTATTGACAACGGACGTCAAGCGCGTTGACGGGATCCTCTGTTTCGACATCACGACCATCGAGGATGAACACGAGGAGGCGGGCAAGGAGCGCGGGAAGCAGGACAGGAACGGTGGCCGGAACAGCGCGGACAAGACCTTGAAAACCGAAGCCTCGCATCGCCGCATTCCGGTGCATCCCGCGCTGATCGAGATCGGCTTTCTCAACATGGTCGAGCGCCGCAAGAAGGAACGTGCGCGGCGGCTGTTTCCAAGACTGAGGCCTTATCAGGGGCGCTTCGCCAAGAATTGGAGCCGCTGGTGGGCAAGGTATCAAGACAAGTATGTGAGCGACATGCCGCAGAAGTGTTTTCACAGCTTTCGCCATACGTTCATCGACGCTATGCGAGCAGCACGAATTACATCGGATACGCAGAAAGCCTTGGTTGGCCACGCCGCGGAGAGCGTAACCGATGATTACGGTCTGGGGCCGCCGCTCTCGCTGCTCGCCGAGGAGATCGCCAAAGTCGCGTATCCGGAAGTGGATATCCGGGCTCTGCAAAAGGTGGCGCGAAGATGCTTTGAGCCCACAAATTTGTGACTTGGCTCTCTTCCGTATTCCGCCGGTGGTGGAAGCATAGGCTCAGATGTTGGCAAGACCGGACTCTGCAGCGTCGGTTAGAGTTAGACGGAGGTTGAGTCGCTTGCTAACAACTTCCTCCCGCGTTCAATAATCCGCGCAGCGTCGAATTCTTGCACGCGACCTGCCGCGACGTCCGCCAACCCTTTGCTGATGTCGGCTCTGAGCGTCTCAAGCTCTTCAAGCTGCAAGGTCCGCGCGGTCTGCCAAGTGCGTAGTGCGATGCGCACGACCTCACTTGTGGAGGCGTAGTCGCCTGCCTCAACCGCGCTTCGAACAAAATCGGCCATTTCTGTCGGGAGCGTGATGGTCAAGCGCTCGATGTTTGCCATGGTATTCATCCTTGATGACGTCATACTTTATCATACCGACGATCGGCGTGAACCATTCGGATGGCGGTGGAATGGGCGGAATATCGCGTGAGGCCGGGCGAGACATCACCGTTCGTAGCCCCCGCCACGTCCGCGAGGTTTTTGGGAGAGAATTGCGCGGCGCTTATCTTTCTTTCGTTTATCGTTGGCGTCAGAGCCCGGCGGAAGGGGCGCGCCCCCGACCTGTGCATTCTGGTCGGGGGCGGACCTAATGGCCGCGGTATCGTCCTGTTGTCGCTCTGGTTTGGCATACACGAGCTTGGATTGCGGCAGGTGTTGAGTATCGTAAGACTTGGCTGGCGGTGGCTGTGCGGGCTTGGATGCCGCGATTCTTGTGAGTTCTTGTTCGATCTTCTTCTGTGCGGCGGCGATTGCTGCTCTTTGAGGGGCGGAAGGTGGTGGGGCTGCAGCCATTGTTGCCCTGAGCGCGGCGGCGACACCGGCGGCAAGGGTGCCAGGCTTCTGGGCAGGTGAAGAAATTTTGGTCTTCGGTTTGGATTCCGGTGGCGCGACTGGCGTTGGCGTCGGTTGGGAATGATAGCGTTTAGGTGCGGTTGCGCGAGGCTCTCGTAGAAGGGCCTCGAGAATGGGAGCATTTGGTTTCGGCTGCTGACGGGCAGCTGGTGCCGGGACGGCAGGTGCTGGTTGTAATGGTGTGTGCGTTGGCGCCGGCTGTCGAATTGGCGCGCTCTGTGCAGCACCAACCTGGGAGTGCGGTTGAGGGGGCGGGGCGTGTGCCGCGGCAGCAGCTGCGGCGGCCTTGAGCCCTTCCCAGACCATCGTGAAGGCAGGGCCTGCCATCCCGGTTAGCTGATCCATTGACGGTAATGGCAAGGCAACGCTTCCGGGGTGAAGCTTATTGAGTTGGCCTTCGTAGAGAGCGATGCGGCGGATAGCGATTTGCTCGGCCTGAACGGCCTTGCCTTCGAGCTCGTAATAGGGTTGCGCGAGGGTGCGCCGGAGACTTTCGAGATCCTGCTTGCCGGTCTCTATTGGTTGGCCGTCATTCAAGTCCACAATGATACTGTCGGCATTTTTCTCGATGACGAAGTCGAGCGTTGCGCGTGCTTGCCGCGCTTTTGTGATGTCGTCTCGGGCGAGCAAATAGTAGCCGATGGCGGCATTGACCGTCTCGACGGAGGCTGGTGCGCATTTGATGATGCCGGCCTTGAGGTCTCTACAGCGCTTCATGATTGCGGGGTCGTAGAAGGGCTGTTCATCGAGTTCCGGCGTCTGCAGTGCGAGACGCTCCCATCGTTTTCCGATCTTTTCGATTGCGAGAGGGTTTTCGATGCGTTTGCGGAGATCGCCGTATTCCTGGCGGGTGAGGGATGGCGCTGGTTCGGCTTTGATGCCCATTTTCTCGTAGGTTCGGGCGTCGTAGAGCGGAGGCATATTATGCTGAACCCGAACCTCATTAACGATCTTTGCGTACTGGTGGCGGGCGCGCTGGGGCCACCGGTTGTCATTGAAGGATCTGATTTTCCCCTGCTGTAGTGGTCTAATGACGCTCATGTGGCGGTTCGAACGGCGACGTTGTTCAACGATTTCGAAATCCCAGACTTTTTGCCCTGTGATGGGGTGGGTGACCATTTCTGCCGGGCGGTCATAGAATGTGATGTGGAGGTGAAAATTCCGCTCGTCGTTGTCTTTGGTGGGGGCGTGAATGGCGGCATGATAGCGAGCGCCCTTTGACGCAAGTTCTTCCTCGCAGAAGCGCTTGGCAATTGTGAGCCGTTGATCGGCCGTCATATCGCAAGGAAATTCGCAAACGAGCCTGTTCTGTATCCTTCCGCCGCGGCCGGCTTGGAATGATATTGCCTTGGGGTGATTTTCGTCGGTTGAAGTGTGGGCGGTGTAATAGTCGAAAATTTCGTTCGCTTGTTTATCCGTGACGCGGGTTTCGGTGATTTTGCCTTCGTGCGCGCGGCGGATCTTCTTAATCAGCGGTGGAGCGTTCCTGTCGCTGTCTACGTAGAGCCAGAAGCCGTAATCGAGAACAGGGTCGATTTTGACAAGGTGAGTGGCAGGGCTGCGTTCCGCTTCTTCAACGGCTTCCCAGAATCGCTTCCGTCCGGGGAGGGTGTCGGCGATGTTTCCGAACGAAGATGCGTGTTCTACGGCAGACGGTCGGTCGATATAGGACGACGCGGCCGACGCCTCGGAAAATTTGTTGGAGGCGCCGCTGGCCGTTTCGACGGCACTATATCTGATGGAGTCCAATGCAGATTGGCGCTCGATATAAGCTTGGTGTCTATGGGCGGATCTCCTTCGAGGCTGATCAGAATTCGGTGCGAGTTTGGTGCTTTCCAACTTGGCTACAAATGGCGACGACTTGGATATGAACGTTAGCCGGAAGTGAAACGCCGTTGTTCCGGCTTCCGTGCGCAGGCGGATGCTCTTTCGCAGCAAGCCGGAAAACAGGCGAGCACCTGCTGAAAAAGACGAGCGTCCGCCCGGTGCTGTGGCGCCCAATTTCACTTGATTGAGGTGGGCAATGAGGCGAGCCTGCTGTTGAGCCAGCCGGTGATGGATTTGCTGGGCTTTCCTTTGCAGCGCATCGGGGTCGTCGGCCATGCCATAACCGCGTTTCTTGAGGCCCGCAATCTTGCATTGGCCTTCAGTGCATTAGTGCTGGCGTCGACTCGAAGCCGGGCGATCAGCGATCAGCAATCGTTGGGGACCACCGTTGCTGGGTCCCCAAAGCACAGTTTTCGATATCTCGGCGGCGGACTGCGAGCCTCGCCTCCCCCGGCGGAGTGAGAAGATTATTCTGGTCGACCAAGTAGCCATCGATAGCCGACGCGGCACTGTTCGCCCTGATGCTAGTCGGCTTCGCTAGCAAATGGTGAATAGAGATCGTCACGAAGGGGAGCTTCTTCGGTGGATGTCTCTCCATTCTCCATCTTCTCGCGCCCCGATACTCTCCATTCGCTCGCTTCTCCACTCAGCCACTCCCTCCCTTCTCCATTTCCATGATGCGCAAATTTCAAATGGAGAAAGCTGCCGTAAGTCCATCGTGCCCAGCATACCACGGGAATGTTCGTGTCAACGTATGGGACGGAATCACGTTGCTACGCTCATCGTTCGTCGACGGAAATCATGACCATATGATCAGTCGTAAACCTGATGCCCGCATTTCGTGGGCAGTCACAACGACGAGAGTACGGTGCATTCGGTTTTCGCTTGGCAGGATCTATGTTTGTTCTCTCAATCTCAAGAATGAAGCCGAGGCCGCAGCCCGTTCGACCGTGAAGACTGAAGACTTTCATCGGTTGTCGATCAGGCGCTGAAATCCTTTAGTTGGCGGCCTGTCCGCGAAGAATTGCTGTATGATATTTGATGTAATGATCGTCTCTTTCGGTTTCTCCATTTCTTCGAAGGGGTGAGGAAAAATGGAAATTGCCAGCCGCATCATTCGTCTGCCGAGGGATAGATGGTTGGCACGACAAGCCGTGACCAAAGCGATCACGACGCGTGAAAAGCGCCTGGCATCAGCACGATCCAAAGTCGAGTATCTATCGCGTTTGGACAGAAATGGCAGGTTGGATGGAGCAGGCAAGAGGAGGAAGGGAAAGATTGATGGATTGATCTCGAAGCTCGAGGGCGAATTGCTTGAGCTCAGAGAAGTGAAACTGAATGCCGCGGCAATTCGTCCCGATCGTCCAATTGCTTCGAAAGAATTGAAGGCTCTGCGGGAAAGGTGTGAGGCGTTGGAAGCAGAGATTGGGAAGCTCAATGGCGATAAGGAAGCTTTGATTGGGAGCGGCGGTGACGGTGAGGGGTGGTTTCGCGGGGTGAAGGATGGAATTGACGGCAAGGTTGCTCAGATAGAGAAGAGGCTGGCAGCGGCTGTGGTGAAGAGAGACATTTTTGGAAGTGACCTCTCTCAGCGGCAGGCCGATTGGGACAGCCGGTATGGTGACGGTGGTGGATCAAACCGTGAAATTGAAGGGAATGGTCAGCGTGTGGAGGCAACGGAGCGTTTGAACGCTGAAATCTTGGCGGCTGCGACTGAGTATGGGCGGTTACACGGAATAGATGGGTTCGTGGAGGACGGTGTAATTATGGAGCACCTCGCGGGTGATACCAAGACGGAACTGATCGATCAGGTCGAGTGGCCATCATTTGAAGGGTACCTGCGAGAGGAGGGGGTGGTATCTGACCTTGCGCGCGTACCGGTGTCCGAGCCTTCCGATTTGGTGGCGTGGCGCGGTGATGAAAGATATGAGTATGAGATGGACAACACGCCTGGGGCGCGACATGCGGCGATAATTGCTGAAGATGGGTGGGGTAATTTCAAATTGGCTATCTTTGAGGACCCGGAAATCCGGGCTTTGGGCAGGCAGTGGCGGACGCCGGCGAACCGGAACGTGTTGATTGACGCTGAGGTGTATTATGGACTGCGGCGTGATCCGGAGCGGTGGAAACCGTTGCTGCGGAAGCGGTTGTTGTGGCCCTAGGGATCTTCGGTTGGTCGGCGTATGATCACGTATCGTCGGTGTTGTTGAACATATTCTGCCTGGATGATTTTCCAGTCTCGCTTCGTCAGCATGTCGAGAATGTCCGGGCGGTTCGACGGTGGGATCACGATGCCGAAGACGTAGGTGCCTTTCGGATCGTCTTCGCCACGGACACCATGGACCACGCCGAGGTCGCGGGTTCTTGGCTCGTTGATGTAGTGGTGGCGGAACTGGTCGCCGGCAACCCGGGTGGCGAAGGCCTGCAATTTCGGTCTCTCAGCTAAGGCAAAGCGGGCATTCACGTTGAGGCGGAGGATGTGGAGGAGTGTCGTCAACGACTGATGGCTAGGCGAGTCGCTCAGTTGGTGAATCTTGATGGAGTGGTAGAGATGGGTTGCGTATCGAGCTCGGCTCATGAGCACGTTGAGGCGTTTAGTGGCGCCGCTTTCGAGCGCAGGAAATGTGCTTGGGATCGTGCCGTCCCTACATGAGGCGAACGTAATGGAGAGGTAGACTTCGTCGCGCTCGAGGCCCTGTACCTCGCTTGAATCGAGGATGAGGAATTGCTCATTCTTGTTCGGAGACAGGTCATCGACTGCGATTCCGTTATTGGAAGCGTGTCTAGCGATTGCGTGGCAAATGACGGCTTTCTGGGCGGGCGTCATGGCGATGATCATTCTTGATCGCTTGAGGCCGGTACCACGGTCGTTGAGGAAGGCTTTGATGACGTGTAGTGCGAGTTTGTCTGCTTCGACAGGGTTGACATAACCGTCGAGACGTTTTTCGAGATAGCCGTCGACGACCGAGGCTATCATATTTCCGCTGCGAGGTGGTCGTTTGGCTGGGGGGACGAGGCGGAGGCTGGAACGGTAGCAGACTTGATTGGAATAGCGGATCAGTTCGTTGTGTTGCGAGCGGTGATGGTAGCGGAGGTGGAGAATCGGAAGGACGCCGAGGGCGAGGTGGCGTTCGATCAAGCTCTGGTCCATCTCATCGATCTTTGGCGCGTTGTCTGGTGCCGTCATTTGTTTTGGGTCGCCAACGATGATGAGTTGGCGGGCGCGAGCGGCGATTGGGATGGCCTGGGCGGTCGTGAGGCGTGATGCTTCGTCATAGATGACGATGTCACAGGTATCGAACTCCGGGGCGCTGCCTGAGTCGATATAGGTGATCTCATCGACCTGTTTGGTTCGCTCGCGAACCGATTTGAGTGCCTGATTGATTGGGGCGGAGATTACGACAGAGCGGCCGGCTCTGGCGAATGCGGTAGCGATGCGTGAGATGACCTCGGACTTGCCGCAGCCGGGCGGGCCGGTGAGGACGAATGATTGGCCGGAGGTCGCGGTCGTGAGGGCGGCTGCCTGATCAGGGTCGAGCTTGGTGAAAATACTTAGGTCGACCTCAACCGGATCCGACTTGTAGGTGTCTGGGATATTGTGTCCGATGGTGAGCGATAATCCCGGCGACGCCAAAATGTGCGGATTGATCGTCGGATCGATGGATTCGGCGAGTACCCGCGCCGGCGAGAGGAAAGCGCCGAGGTAGCAGTCGGGCGAGTTTTCAAATTGGAAATCCGGGTCGTGGCAGGTAAATGCCGAGGCGGTTGGTGCCGAGGTGTCTATTGCGGCAGTGATGCGGCGGCTATCGGAAAGCCAGCGGATGAAGGGCGTATTTGGTGCGGGGAGGTCGGACGGTGACTTGTGGATCCGGCGCAAAAGGCGGGCTTTCGGGTCGAATGTGACCGGGGCAAGGAAAATGGGGGTATGCCGTGTCACGGGGTGTTGGTTGGTGACGCCATCGACCCAGCTGACGACGCCGAAGGCGACGTAGAGAATAGTTCTATCGGAAATTTTAGATGGCAGAGCGGCTGGTCGCCCTGTTGGCGTTCGCGGGTCGAACGGCCATTCTTCGGCGTTGCGGTCGAGCGATTCTCCGACAAATGCGTAAGCAGATGTCGATGACTTTGCGAACGAAAGCTCAGTGTCGTTGAGCGAGACTTGGTGAAATTGGCTGCGGAGTCTTTCGAGGGTGGCTGAGAAGTCCATGGCGGGGGTCTGTTCGTTCGCAGTGTTGTGAAAACTAACCGGTCCACGAAGGAATCGAGAACGGAGCGTCATAAGAGAGAGCTTCTTCGAACGGCTCCTCTCCATTCCGCGGCCTCTTCGTTTTCCATTTCGTCACTTCTCCATTCCGCGACATCTCCATTCTCCATTTCGTTGCCTCTCTATTCTCCACTTGAATGATGGACAAATTTGCAGATGGAGACAGTTGCAATGGATTGATCGTCAGTTAGCGTAGCACAAAGTCGTCAGCGTGCGACCGATGCCCTGACTGCGTAGGTCCATTTCATGCTTGACGGTTGCTATCTGGAAGTCGCAACGACGGATACAGATCGAACTCTGTTCTCACTTATCCGGATTTACTGGTAGGCCGGCCGGTTTTGTCTTCTCAATCCCGAAAGAGGGAAGCCGAGGCCACAGGCTGTCGAACGCGTTCTTGTGACACCGTGCGTCTCGCTATGCCATCTGCCAAACGGAGAAATTTCATGTCAGCATCCAACAGTGATAATCATTCAGATCAATTCGGTTCTGAAGACCCCTTCAGTTCTTGCTCAGGCGAAAGAGGCGAGCGCTCGAAAATCCGTATCGCTACCCGCGAGGAAATGACTGCGATGTACCCGCCGCCAGCGCCGGCGACCGCCACCGAGATCGCTGCGCTTGGCCGCCTGATCGCCATAGCTGGATCGGACACCGGGCAGGCCGGGCGCGTCGTTAATTTTCTCTTGGCATGGTGGAATGCCGCGAGATGCGGCGGCTTCGACCTGACTGATCTATGGGCTGTAGATCGGGCAATTGCAGGCGACATGCAAATCGTGTTCGGTTTGGTCGGCCGTATCGGTGAATATCCGCCGCATTGCGATCCCGCGCTTGATGCTGCGTTTCGCGCCATCGTCCGAGATTGGCGACCGGAGTTGGCCGAGGGGCAAACATGACACGGGTCGGCGGCATCGCAGAGCTCGTTGGGTGGCCGTAATCACAGCGATTGCATTCGGGAGAGGTGCGACAATGACGGTCCGTGGCATTGTCCCTCGTCAACGACATGCGTCAACAGCGCCAACTCGTTCGCGGACGCGACTGAATTCGGCAGTCATCATTGGGGAGTCGCTAGATTGTCTCCGTTCGGCAGCTCAGTTCGGGGCTGCGGATCGTTATCTGGGTGGGCAGACGGGAGGGACGGTCGCGAAAGTTGCATTGACCATGTTGATCTGGCTGTCGGTGGGGGAGCCTTCAAAGGCAATCCCGAAACGATTCAAACAAAACAAAGAAGAGACAGATCATGACTTATACGACGACAATCATCGTCACCGTCACAGACGGCAAGACCGGGGTTGTTACCCGCAGCATAACCGATGACGCAATGCCAATCGTGCTGCCGAAACCGGAGGACAGTCAGCGTCGGCATGCACAGATATCTCCGGCATCCTCGTACCAGCCAGGCACTTCGGCAACTACCGCTCGTGCTTTCTTCGTCGATTGGCCGCGTATCGGCGGACGGGGCTTCACGGCAGCCCATACTGACGCCTTCATGCGCGAAGCCTTTCGTGATCGCTGGCGTCCTGGCGAGAGCCGCGCGATCTACGCTGCCGGTTGCGCCGGGCTTGGGCAGATCGTCAAACAGCTGAGGGTTCCGATATATAAGGTTTCAACCTGCGGCGCCGATCGTGTCTGGCGCCGGATGGACGAGCTCAACACGGACCGCTACGGTTCAATGTGGCAGTCGACCGACGGTTATGTGTGCGATCGTGAGGGCTTTGATGACTGGTTTCCGTCGCAACTGCATCCGGAACTTGGTCCATCACCAGGCAGCCCCGTTCATTGCACGGAGCGCGCGATAGTCGTCCAGCTTCCCGAGGGGATGAGCCGGCAAACGTTCGATAAGGCCTTTGATGCCGAAACCGCAAAGGGAGCGCTCAACACTTGGCTGTCGACGCAGCCCGCCCGTGATCACTGCACCATGGTCGGATTTGATCCGGCGCAGGGACGACGCTTTACGAATTACGTGGCGGGCCATGGCCGGCCGTCGCCGGCCATGGAGATCTGTGGGTTCACCCTCAACGGCGGTCCGGATCGCATCATCAGCCTCGCCGAGCGAATCATCCTCGCTCATCTCTCTATTGACGGATAGCCAACGCGGGCTCCCGGGCACTGCTGTGCGTTCGGGGGCCCGCTTTCTTTCCGGTAGCGTCTTCAGCGGAGAACCTCTCGGGGGCAGAAGATTGCGAACAAGCTAATCCCCAATAGGGGAAATGGCTGAGACGGTCATCACAGCTTCTTCGCCTATGATGCGGTACCGATTGACGTTGGGTAGCTGGCGAGGTTTGGCCGCAGTAGGCCGTTCATTGCTCTGACGGCATCCAAACCAGGGATGACCTGCAAGGATCATCTATGCCGACCATGGAGGGGGTCCCTATCTCCCTCACGCAAACAAGGGACGACCTGCCGAAACTTTTCTCCGAACCAGGGAAGGTCGAAGAGATCTCACCACTCCAACCAGGGGTCACCTGCAAGGATCATCTATGCCGACCAGGGGGGAGGTCCCTATCTCCCTCACACTAACAAGGGATGGCCTGCCGAAATTTTTCTCCGATCCAGGGATGGTCGCCTAAACTATTTTCGCTAACCAGGGGGCTCAGCCTTCATCTTTGGAAGCTACGCGCAATCCTTCGGCCGGTCAGCCGACCGACCTAAAGCCCCAAAACACTCTACGAAATCCCGAAAGGGACGTCCCGAAAACTCGCCGGAATTCACGTAAGAACCTTCACACGGCGTAGGGCCCGCTACCTCAAATCCGACGCACGCTTCGCGTGCATCGGATTTGAATGGGGTCCTGCGGACACATAGCCATTTTGGTCCGACGCGACCCACTTGCGGGGATCGCGCGCCACGTTGTGGCGCTGTCGGACCGTCGGCCAAAAAGTGTCGCGCAGTCCATTGAAGATCAGCCTAGTTTCGGCGTGACCGACGACCCCTGCGCACCGCACAAGAGGGGTCAGCAGATTGCTCAGCGACTTGTGCAACAATACGGCCCACCTTATTGCTCGCCCTAATCACATAAATCACGCACAAGAGCACCAGACGGGCGCTCATCATCTGCAGCCGGCGCTCGCTTGTTCTCCGGCCGAACACGAATACCGACGGACATTTATCGCCAAATTATTGGCGTTCGTCGTTGAATTTCGAAATGCGAATTTCGCTCGGCCAGCAACCACCAGGGCTCATATTGAGCGTCAATCTGCCCCTATGCCTTCCTTCGGTAATATCGCCGGACGGAAGCGATTCTGGGAGGTTCCGCTTAGGCGCATGACGTTAGTGCGTATCGTTGACAAGGGTCGATAAGGATTTCAACCTTGACTTCATCATGGCCGGCCTCCGCGTGGAATTTAGCTGGCACCACGACCTGATTGCGGTCGGAGGTGGCTGGAAGCACTGACGCGCCCGACTACGCCGCCGCCATCCGCGCCGCCGTCCGATCGAGTGCGCGAGCCACCGACCTTGCGGAATCAGATGTGCTTGTGCTGATGACGATCGGCTATTTCCAACCGGTTACCCGAAGTGACCTGACGAAGTTCTTTGGTCGCGAATCGGCCGCGATCAGATCGGCAATTGGCGCGGGTGCGACATGATCACGTCCGGCCGCAATGCACCCCGCAACCTGGTGCGCCCTACACCTATGTAACTACGCCGGCTTTCCTACTCCCGTTCGGGCTCGACACCTCGCGCGATCTTCCGGACTTTGAAGCGCTAGAGGACGGAGTGCTTTCGGGGTGGCGGGATGGATTGGGCGAGGATTTGGATATGATGGCCGTACCTACCTACATTTTTTCGAGCCTGCACAGGCATGCCGCTATTGCGTTCAGCCTGGAAACTGGACGGCGATGGATAGTTTCGAGGGACGCTTGGAAATTGACGATAGAGCCACAGCCCAAAATTCCGACTGCTCAGGGCGGTTCTTAGCGCATCTTGTGTCCGTTCTAAATCGGCAGGTGGTTCAAAAGGCCACGGTTCCCATCCAGGAAATGGCTCGTTACGATAGATCTTCCGCAAGGCGCGGGCCAGTTCGTCGGGGTACAAACGGCAGTCCGTGAGGCTAGGCAGGGTAGTCGGAGAACGTAATGAAGGACGTGGCGTGCATTGACCTGTTTTGTGGGGCGGGTGGCTTGACGCACGGCCTGATTCGGGCGGGCATCCCGGTCGTCGGCGGTATCGACGTCGACGCCGCCTGCCGCTACCCGTTCGAGACCAACAATGGCGCCAGCTTTATCTCAAAGGATATCAAGGAGGTAACGCCTGCAGAGCTGAAGCGGCTGTATGGCGATACGAAGATTCGGATCTTGGCTGGCTGCGCCCCTTGTCAACCCTTTTCGACCTATTCTCAGCGCTACGATTCGTTGACGAGCCCGCGCTGGCCGCTGCTTTACCAGTTCGCCCGCCTCGTGAGATCCGTTCGACCAGACATCGTGACCATGGAGAACGTGCCTCTGGTCGAAAAGCATGCCGTCTTCGATGACTTTGTCGCCACCCTTCAGCGGTTAGGTTACAAAGTTTGGCAGGATGTGGTGGATTGCACTCAATACGGGTTGCCGCAAATTAGACGGCGGATGGTCATCTTGGCCAGCCTGATCGGCCCTATAGGGCTGAACTCGCCTACTCATAAGAGACCACGTACCGTCAGGGACGCTATCGGGAAGCTGCCCGCCATTGAAGCCGGAAGCTCCCATGAACGGGACGCGTTCCATGTGTCGTGCAGGCTTTCGGATTTGAACCTAGAGCGTATTCGTGTCTCGCGACCAGGTGGGACGTGGCGTGACTGGCCCAAACGATTGATTGCGGAGTGCCATCGGCGAGAGACTGGCCGCACCTATCCGGGCGTCTATGGGCGTATGACTTGGGACGATCCATCCCCGACGATAACGACGCAGTTTTTTGGCTTCGGCAATGGCCGCTTCGGCCATCCCGACCAGGCGCGGGCGATCTCCCTGCGGGAGGGGGCCATCCTCCAAGGCTTTCCCAAAAAATACGCGTTCGTGGCGAAAGGCGGCCCGACCCATTTCAAGGTACTGGGTCGAATGATCGGCAATGCCGTCCCGGTCGCCCTTGGCGAGGCAATCGGCCAAAGCATCGTCACTCACCTCGGCATCGGAGCGAAAACGAATCAGAAGAATACGGGAGGCATTGCGGATGTCACGCGTAAGCCCCTCGTCGCATGAAGCAAGTCTCCGCATGGCCCGGGTGCGGCAGACGGGCACCGGCGCCGAAGTCTCGTTACGCAAGGAGTTGCACGCCAGAGGACTGCGCTATCGCCTACAAGTCGCGTTGCTAACCAAGCCGCGCCGAATCGCCGACATTGTCTTTTCCGGTGCCAAAGTCGCCGTCTTTGTCGATGGCTGCTTTTGGCATGGTTGTCCCGAGCATGCTTCCTGGCCGAAGAGCAACGCCCAATTTTGGCGTGAGAAGATCGAAGCCAACCGGGCTAGAGATGAGGACACCGACCGACGCCTCCAGGAGTCGGGTTGGCAGGTCGTTCGCGTTTGGGCGCACGAGAACCCTGGAAAGGCTGCGGAGCGCATCGAAGGCATGATTCGGGCCGAGGGGAGGTTTCCGTGATCGTCAGGGGCGCCGGCAGTGCGGCGATGCAGATCGCGCATCACACGATCCCGGAACCCGGCCAGCTCGTGGAAGCTCGCCGCCGTCAGTGGATCGTTTCTGAAGTCGACGGAGGCGTGGTCGCGCCCGGTCTCCCCAAACATCATCTCGTCCGCCTGGCCTCAATCGACGAAGACGCCCTCGGAGAAGAAATCGAAGTACTATGGGAGCTGGAGCCTGGCGCTCACGTCATCGAGCGAGCCGGTTTGCCGCGTATCACGGGGTTGGATGATCCCAACACGCTTCAAGCGTTTCTTGATGCCGTCCAATGGGGGGCCGCCACCAACGTGGACAGAGCCTATCTGCAAGCACCATTCCGTAGTGGCGTCAGCATAGAAGATTTTCAGCTCGACCCACTGGTGCGGGCGATCGATATGGCTCGCACCAGCCTGCTCATCGCCGATGACGTCGGCTTGGGCAAGACGATCGAAGCCGGCCTCGTGGTCCAGGAGATGCTCCTGCGTCACCGTGCGCGCACCGTGCTGGTGCTGTGCCCAGCGTCACTGCAGGAGAAGTGGCGCATGGAAATGCAGGAAAAATTTGGTCTCGATTTTCGAATCGTAGACACCGATTTCATCAAACGCCTGCGTCGTGAAAGAGGGCTGCACGCCAATCCGTGGACGTCATTCCCCCTCCTCATCACCTCGGTGGATTGGGCGAAACAGGGCGAAGGTTTGCGCCTGCTCCGTGATGCTCTACCGGTAGCCTCCACCCATCCCCGCAAATTCGATCTGCTCGTGGTCGACGAGGCGCACAACGTCGCTCCAACGGTCGGGCATTATGCTGTCGAGAGTCTCAGAACTCGACTGGTTCGTCTACTCGCGCCGCATTTCCAGCATAAGCTGTTTCTGACCGCCACACCTCACGATGGCTATACCGAATCGTTCACCGCGCTGCTCGAACTCTTGGACGATCAGCGCTTCGCTCGGAACGTCTTACCAAGCGAGCCGCAGCGCGCCCGCGTGATGGTGCGGCGGTTGAAGAGCGATCTGGTCGATGTGAATGGCAAGCGCATCTATCCAGCACGGCGCCTCGAAGGATTGCCTGTCAAATATACTGACGATGAAAGGAAGGCTCGACGCCTTCTCGGCGATTACATCTCGAGCCGGGAGAGTGGAGAAGCAGGTGCCAGAGCCGTCGATCGGTTCGTCCATCAATTGCTGCGCAAACGCCTTTCATCGTCACCGGCGGCTTTCTCGACGACGTTGGAAAAGCACATGGCGACCATTGAGGGGCGTGCTTCCGTCGAGTCGGGCCAGCGAAAGCTGGACGACCGCATCCTTCGTCGCGCCATAGCCAAAGCGGAGGAGGATTACGCCGACGACACGCAGCGCGAGATGGCGGAAGACGAGGCGATCGGCGAAGCCGGCAAGCACGTTCGCCCGCCTAGCGATCAAGAAAGGCAAATGCTCGAAAGCCTGAGTTCCTGGGCTCAGCAAGCGTCACGCAAAGAGGAATCAAAGGCCCGCGCCATACTGGATTGGTTGACCGCGCACCTTCAGGACGACGGCCGGTGGACGAACGAGCGGGTCATACTGTTCACCGAGTATCGGACGACCCAGCAGTGGATGCACCAGATACTGGCGGCTCATGGCTTTGGTGGCGAGCGGCTGGCGTTGATCTATGGCGGCATGGATCACGACGAACGTGAAGCCGTGAAAGCGGCATTCCAGGCCAACCCCGCAGAATCACCGGTCAGAATCCTATTGGCAACCGATGCCGCTTCGGAGGGGATCGACCTCCAGAACCATTGCCATCTGATGATCCACCTGGAGATCCCCTACAATCCCAATGTGATGGAGCAGCGAAACGGTCGCATCGATCGGCACGGTCAGCGTTCCAGCGAGGTGGTCATTTGGCATCCGGTCGATGAAGAAGGAGGACTCGGTGACGATATCCTGCGCGCCCTCCGAAAACTCGACGCCATGCGAGCCGACATGGGCAGCGTCAATCCGGTCATCGCCCCCCAACTCCCCGACCTGATCGATGGACGTCGACGTGATCTGGACACCCGGCTGGCGGAAGCGCGCATGGAAAAGTCACGCCGCTTCGTCAAGGCTGAACGAGACCTCCGAGAGCGGTGCGAAACTGCATGAGCGTCTTGTCGAAACAAAGCGAGAGCAGAATCTCGCACCTGGCCATATCGAAAGAGCAGTGAGAACGGCCCTGCGCCTTTCGGACAAACCCGATCTGGAGCCCGCCTCTGTTCCTGGGGCTCCCGACGGGACTGTTTTTCGGATGCCGCCTTTGGCTGGCTCATGGACGCGATGCCTCGAAGGTCTTGAACACCCCTACACCAAGAAGATTCGTCCCATCACCTTCGACCATGATGTGGCCAAGGGGCGCGATGACCTCGTCCTGGTGCATCTCAATCACCGTCTCGTCCAGATGAGCCTGCGTCTGCTGCGGGCGGAAATCTGGGCACGGGACGACGTCAAAAAAATCCATCGCGTCACTGCTCGCTCCCTTCCTGATGGACACCTGGAAGGCCCGGCCATCGTCGTCGTCTCTCGGCTCGTGATCACAGGTGGGAGCCATCATGGGCTACACGAAGAACTCACCGAAGCCGGCGGATACCTGCGGGACGGGAATTTCCGTCGCGAGGAACGGGTCACGGAGGTACGGCGATGGCTCGATATGGCCAAGCCTGCCGCACTGCCGGAAACAACCTTCGCAGCGCTGCGGAATCGCTTCGAGAAACAGCGCGAGTCTGTACTGGCGGCAGTCGAGGCACGTTCCAAGGATCGCCTGCGCTTCCTGTCCAACTCGATCGATAGTCGTCAACAAAAAGAAAGCGACGATATCCGACAGGTGCTTGCCGATCTCGAGAAGGCTCTGCACGACGAACTCGCCGTCGAAAGCGGGCCGCAGCAGCTATCGCTGTTCTCGGAAGACGAGCGCACCCAACTTCGACGCGATCGCGCCGCTCTTGAAGCGCGTCTCACTCGCATTCCGCTCGAACGGGAGCAGGAGCTACGCGCGATTGAGAATAGGTATTCCAACGTTCGCGAGCACACATTCCCGGTGGCCGTCATCATGCTCGTACCCGAAGCTCTTACGGAGGAGCGACAACGATGAGTGCCAATTACGATTGGCTGAACCTCATCGAGGTGTCAGGACCATTTCTCGCGGTGCCTGCGCTGAGGGAAGTGTTGCCCCAGGGTTTGGAAGCCGTCCCATCCGGCCGTCCTCAACGGCTCCGCACCGCCTATGACGAATGGCGAGACACAGTCGATGCCGACGATCCCGATCTGCCAGTCATTCATTCGGCCTGGATCGACGAAGTGCTACGGAGCGCCTTGGAGATGGACGATCAAGTCCTACGCAGGGCGGCCTCCTTGCCAGAGCGACTAAAAGCTGCGCTACCCGAGCACGGCATCACGATCACTCCCGACTTGGCCATCGTCAACCCGACCCAGGGCGATGCCCCGCTGTTGCTCGTCCATATCTACGATCCCGACGCCGATCTCGACGCCACCCAGAACTACGACGGACTAGCTGCAACCCCAGGCGAAAGGATGGTGTCGCTGCTTCGGGCGACTGAGTGTCCTCTCGGTCTGACGACCAACGGTGAACGCTGGATGCTCGTTCATGCTCCTGCCGGCGCGGTCACGAGCTTCGCCAGTTGGTATGCTCGCCTCTGGGCACAGGAGCCCGAAACGCTCCGCGCCTTCGTCACCTTGCTCGGGGTCCGTCGGTTCTTTGGCCCGGAAGCCGAAAGGCTGCCAGCACTGTTCGAGCAGTCATTGAAACATCAGAACGATGTGACCGATGCGCTTGGCGAGCAGGTGCGCCGTGCCGTGGAAGTGCTGGTCCAATCCCTCGACCGTGCTGATGAGGATCGCAACCGGGACTTGTTGCATGATGTCGACCCTAAGGAGCTCTACGAAGCTGGTCTGACGATCATGATGCGGCTCGTCTTCCTCCTGGCGGCCGAAGAGCGGGGTCTGCTCCTCCTCGGCGATCCCCGATACGATGCGTTCTACGCACTATCCAGCCTGCGTATGCAGTTGCGCACTGATTCCGAGGAGATACTCGAACGCCGACGCTCGGCCTGGTCGCGGCTGCTCGCGCTGTTTCGCGGCGTCTATGGAGGCATTGACCATCCGTTACTCAGGCTTCCAGCCATGGGCGGATCACTCTTCGATCCGAATCGCTAACCCTTTCTTGAAGGACGCAAGAAGGGAACGAATTGGCGGAGCGATCCCGCCGAGCCTCTGCCGATCGACGACCGAACCGTCTTGCTTCTGTTAGAGGCGATCCAGACTTTCGAAGGGCGCACACTGTCCTATCGCGCGCTCGACGTGGAACAGATCGGCCACGTCTATGAGGGCCTCCTCGAACGCACGGTTCGGCGCGTCGATGATGTCACTCTCGAACTCCAGGGATCGGCCAAGGCCAAGAACACGCGCGTGACTCTCGGTGAGATCGAGTCGGCGCGACTGGACGGTGCTGAGAGGGTCGTCGAACTCCTAAAAGAGCGAAGCGAGCGCTCCGAGTCCGCCATCCGCAACGCCATCGGGCGAGCGCCGGACGAACACTTGATGGCGCTGTTGCTCACGGCATGCCGCGGCGACGCGGTCTTGCGTGATCGGATTTCACCGTATGTTGAACTCTTGCGGACGGACTCGTGGGGATACCCGCTGGTGCATCACGATGGCGCATTCGTGGTTATGCTCGGCGCCGATCGGCGCGAGAGCGGGACGCACTACACGCCCAAGAGCCTAACCGAGAAGATCGTCGGGGAGACACTAACCCCGATCGCCTATCGAGGTCCAGCCGAGGGCGATGCGCGTGAGGATTGGACACTCAAGAGCGCCGACGAACTCCTTGATCTCAAGATCTGTGACCCCGCGATGGGGTCTGGCGCGTTCCTCGTGCAGACGTGCCGTTGGCTCGCCGATCGGTTGGTCGAGGCTTGGTCCACCGAGGAAGCCGCAGGATCCCGGATAGACGAAGAAGGTCGGCTTCACGCCGCTGATGATACTGCGACATTCGAGCCACTGTCACGAGATACGGAGGAACGAGCAATTCTGGCGCGTCGCCTCATCGCCGAGCGTTGTCTGTATGGCGTCGATAAGAACCCGCTCGCGGTCGAACTCGCAAAGCTGTCGTTGTGGTTGACCACCCTCGCCAAGGGGCGACCTTTCGGTTTCCTCGACCACAACCTTCGAAGCGGCGACAGCCTCCTCGGCATCCACGATATCCGTCAGCTCATTGAGCTGGACATGAATCCGACGGGAAAGCCACAGCTTCGTTTGTTTGGTCGGGCGATCCAGGCAGCCGTCAACAAGGCACTCGAACTTCGAAACCAGATTCGTTCGATTCCCATTCGTGATATCCGCGATATCGAGGTGATGGCCGCACTTGACGCTCAATCGCGCGCCGAACTCGCGCTGCCAGAAATCATGGCCAATGCCCTCGTTGGCATCGTCCTCGCTGAGGGTCGCGCCGGTGAGCGAAGCTCTCGAATCGCAACATTGGCCGCTATCACCGATGAGGCAGCCCGGGGAGATGCGGACGCTCGAGATCGGATTTTATGGGATGCGCGGTCCGACCTCATGAACGGTTCCCCCGGTGGTGCCTTGCGGCAACCGTTCCATTGGCCTCTGGAATTCCCCGAAGTTTTTGCCAGAGACTCATCGGGGTTCGATGCTTTAGTCGGAAATCCCCCATTCCTTGGAAATCGATTGTGGAGAGGGACACTCGGCGAGAAGTTTCAGCGGCAATGCCAGATAGTGCTCGGCGTGCCTCCGGGCAAGATAGATCTGAGTGTCGTATTCCATCGGCGCGCGGTAGATCTGCTCCGTCCCAATGGCAGTTATGGGATGCTTGCGAGGAGCAACATTGCCGAAGGCAGCGCGATCGAAGTTGGTTTGGGTGTCATCGTCCAAAATGGAAGTATCTACTTCGCCAGGAAAGGAATGTCGTGGCCCGGATCGGCAGCGGTCGTGGTGGCTATCGTCGGCTTCTTCAAGGGCGAATGGCGGTCCGGCTGCAATGCTGATGAGCGCAGCTGTCCGCACATTGGGACGCGACTGGAGCCGGAAGCGGTGGACGTCTGGACGCCACAAGCGCTCCCCGATGCTCCATTTGCCTTCGAGGGCGTGAACAACAGCAAGGGATTGGCCTTCGTCGTCACGCCCGAAGACCGGTGGTTCGATCGACTCAAGAATGAGCCGAACAGCCTGTTGAGGCCTTACATCACTGGCAATGACATCACCAGTTCAGCTTTGAATCACATCCGTCGTTGGGCCTTGGACATCGGTGATCTGGGCCTGGACGAGATCGCCCGCCGGTGGCCAGTGGCGCATCGTTTTCTCGTCGAAGAGGTGCAGCCGACCCGCACGATGTCGGCACTTAAGAGCTACAAGGGATTGATCGACCGCTGGTGGCAGTTCTGGAACCATCGTTCGGAAATGATGAGCAGGCTGCAAATTCAAGGTAGGTGTATCGCCTTCGCAAAGCCTGCGAAATATCCATTCTGCATTCTTGCTCCAACAGACTGGATATACACAAATAAGGTTCTCTTGATCGGCTTTGAGAGGCCCGATCTATATGCAATATGCCTCAGTTCATCATTTCGGCAATGGGTAAGTAAATACTCTGTTCCAAGCCTGGGCGCTGATCGGAACACACTCACTATTTCGATCCAAGAAGCGGTGTCGACGTTCTCGCCGCCGAAGAACAATGTATCAAGTGCCGGCATTGATGCCGCCAGTCTCTTCAACGATTTGGTCGTCTCCTTTAGCGTCGCACATGCGTGTGGTTTAACCGACGTGCTGAACGCGATACATACGCCCGATGAAACGGATTCCACGATTGCGGAAATGCGACGCCTATTGGCGATTATCGATACCGAATTAGCTGCTGCCTACGAGTGGCGTGACGTCGATGTTTCCTACGATTTTCATGCGTTTGATGGCGGCTCTGCAAGTGATCAATGGCGATGGTCGTTGTCACCAAATGCAACTGCAACGCTGCTAGATAAGCTTGTTGCGCTCAACCGCAAACACTTTGAGACTGCGTCAATTGCGCAGCATGGTGGTCGCGCATCGCCTTGCGCGCGCCGTTCCGTTAGCACTGAACTGACACAGCCCAGCCTCGACTTCGATGGTGGGGCGGTTGCTGCTGTCAATGGCGGAACTGCCGAGGCGGTTCTTGAATTCTTGGGCGCGCACGACGGCTGGCAGGCCAAGGCTGACATCGTTGCCTCCACTGGTATCACGGACGACCAATGGAACACCGTGATCGCTGACTTGATCGCAAGCGGTAAGGTCGAGCGGCAAGGCGGGAGACGAGGGACTCGGTATCGAGTCGCATCGTGAAGTACGCAGAGCCGAGATTCCAGCGGCTTCAAACTGCTGCGAAGGGGGAGTGTCGATGACTGTTAAGTGGATCGATGTGGCGGACGACGGAATCGGTATGTCAGTCGCCGATATGAACGAGAAATACCTGCGCGTCGGTCATGAGGGGCCAGATGGTTGGATGATGCCCAAAGGGCGTTCGGAAATGAGCTGGAAAGAGTTCGGTAAGCTCGCTCTTCACGATCGCCAATATGGTCAAGGTGCATTCGGCGAGGAATGGCGAGACGGACGATCTGCGGACGAGAGCCACGGACATCCACGAATCTGTCCAGGATCAAAGCCCCTTTCGCAACCCCAAACCGCTTGCGCCCAGGAAGCCTGCGAACAGTATCTCAGTCGCCGGTAAGGAACTGGGTCGACTCGGGAAGTTGGTGAACCAGATATGAGCGAACCCAATCTGCTGAAAAATACCGCGACAGCGCAAGCCACCGCCGAAGCAGCATGGATGGCTTCGGACGAGACCGTTGGCTCGGGGCAGCGCGATTTCGACTTCTCGTGTGTGGGGGAACCACATCTGTTCGCGAATATCGCGATGGGTGACTGGCTGGTTCTCGTCGACCCCTCACACTCGGTCAGGCGGATCGGACGGATCCTGCGCATTCGATCGACCGAGACCGAAACGTCGTTCTATTTCGACAGATTGCGTACCATTTCTTCGCCGATGCCCTTGGGCGGATTGGGTCTCACCCTTCCAACTGGATCGATTGGACGTCTCTCCTGGGATGATTTTCTGCGAGCGACGACAGCGGTCGGGATCCCCGACATCAACGCCGTGCCGCTGATCAAGAACGTCGCCTATGTGCGCGACTTGCTCGAATTGGCCGTCCGCGACGACCTGCTTGGTCCTGCGGGCGGACCACACGAGTTGATCAAGGACATGAGCGTTCGCGACCGTTACTTGGTTGGGAAGCTTGCACCTCGGCGACCCGATGACGATGACATCACGCGGGTAGAACCCGCCGCCGGGGCCGACGAGGTTGGCGATATCGAGGAGGAGCGAAAGGCGTCCACCCACGAACCTGGTGCTGAGTTCGCGAGTGCCTCTGGCCGTGTGGAGTCTGAGGACGACGCCCTGGACGAGATCGATACCACGAACAACCAATCGCTCGTGCCGTCGAGCATGGGACTCACCTTCTGCGTCGCGCCGGGCGCGGGATCGCTCTCGATCGACGTTCGATGGGGACGCTACGAGCGCATCCCGAACGACGAACATGATATCGTGAAAATCCGTAAGAACCGGGCGACTGGCAGGGAGGAGGAGACCAAGGTCAAGGTGTGGCGGCGTGTCCCGTGCGGTGGGGTCGTCTCCCTGCCACTGAAGGACGGACCGATAAAGCCGTCGACTCCTGATGGCAATGAGCCCGATGTCAGGCTGCAAGGCACCATCCGAACGAACGACCAGCGGGAGCGTCTCGTCACCTTGTTCCTCGTAAACGGTCAATTGGAGCCCGACGACAATAAGGACCGAACCTGGCTTTTCCAGCCAGAGATTTCCGTGGCCGCGCCCGAAGGGGCTTCTGACTCATCGATTTTCCGGCGTCGACCCTCCAATGAGATCATCGTCGACGATCCAGAACGCGATCGTCTGGCCCTGATCTACCGCAATCGACTGGAATTTGCCGTCGGCCACGGCGTGTCGGTCCACGCTGACGTGACGCCGGGACAATCCGCAAGGGCGTGGCGTGTCCGGACGGAGATCGTCCCGCGCTACGAACTTGCCGTGACCGAGACGCCGGGCCTTGATCCCGACGATCGACCGGCCATGCGTAGTATGGTTGGTCAAGGTTGGCTCGACATGAACCGGCTGGCGGAAATGGAACCGCAGGACTTGCGACATGCCCTGTCGTGTCTGGTCGACGATTACGCCGTTTGGATCAAAGTGCAGGGGGCGCGTCTGGGGACTGAGATTGCGGATTTCGAAAGTCCGGGACGAGACGTGATCGCTCGATGTGAAGAAACGCTGCACCGTCTTCGCGAGGGAATGAATACCCTATTTTCCGACGGAGCGGCGCTGACGGCATTTCGCTTCGCAAACCGATCCATGGCGCTACAGAGGGTGCGCAGCCTCTATGCCCTCAAACGCAGACGTGGCGAAACGGTCGATATCGCGCAGCTAAACACTCCCACGAACCGATCCTGGCGTCCCTTTCAATTGGCCTTCCTCCTGTTGTCGGTACCGTCACTCGCTGACCCTGCCCATCCAGATCGGACGAAACCCGCCGAGGCCTTCGCTGACCTGCTTTGGTTCCCAACGGGAGGCGGCAAGACCGAGGCCTATCTTGGTGTGGCCGCGTTTGCGATGGCGATGCGCCGCTTGAAAAACGATCTAGGCGGGCTCGACGCCTCGCGTGGCTTGGCTGTGATCATGCGGTACACACTACGCTTGTTGACATTGCAACAATTCCAGCGCGCCACTGCTCTCTTGTGCGCAATGGAAGTGATCCGTCGTCAGGACGAGAAGACCTGGGGCAAGGAACCCTTCTCATTGGGGCTATGGGTTGGCAATCGCGTGACGCCCGGCAAGACCGAGGACGCTCATCAAGCCATCGAGGCGATTCGCAATGGTGACCGAAATCGAGCAGGCATTGCCTCTCCAGCTCAATTGACGAGCTGTCCATGGTGCGGTTCCGAAATATCCGCGGGGCGCGACATTGAGGTCGACAGGATTCTTGGTCGCACGCTCATCCATTGTGGGGACAAGCTAGGCGCTTGCGAATTCTCGCGCGCCGGCTCCAGCGGCCGTGCCCATCCCGGATTGCCGGTAAAAGTAGTCGACGAAGAGATCTACCACCGTCCCCCAACGATGATGATCGCCACGGTCGACAAGTTCGCCATGATGGCTTGGCGACCGGAGGTTCGTGCTCTTTTCGGAAGGGTCGATGAGCAGTGCGAACGCCATGGACTGCTCTGGCCCGGACATGATTGCGGCACGGGGCATCGGGCACGCGGCGCTCATCCCTCGGCCAAGGTGAAACCTGTGCGCACCGTGCGACCACCCGATCTCATCATCCAGGACGAATTCCACCTCATCAGCGGACCGCTTGGCACCATGGTCGGCCTCTACGAGAGCGCGGTCGACGAACTGAGCACCTGGCTCATCGGGGAGGTGAAAGTTAGACCGAAGGTCGTGGCGTCTACCGCCACCGTGCGACGCGCGGATGATCAAGTACGCAACGTGTTCATGCGGCGCATTTCCGTCTTTCCGCCTTCAGGTCTTGACGTCGAGGACAACTTCTTTTCGGTCCAGCGGTCAGTCGAAGACAAGCCTGGCCGCCGCTATATGGGTATATGCGCACCCGGCAGTTCTCGACCAGCCGTGTTGATCCGGACGTACACCGCCTTCCTCACTGCGGGACAGGCGCTCTTCGATCAATTCGGTCCTGTCGCCGATCCCTACATGACGCTGGTAGGTTACTTCAATTCGCTACGCGAGCTGGGTGGGATGAAGCGTCTCGCCGAAGACGACGTTCAAACCCGATCCTTCCGCGTGAGCATGAGCCTCGTCGATCGTCCAGGCTTATCTCAGCGCCGCGTCGATGATGTCCGCGAACTGACATCCCGTGTTTCGAGTCACGATATCCCACGCTATCTTGATCAACTGGAGATCCCTTTCAACGGAACGTTCGATTCCGCAGCGGGAAAATGGGTCGAGAATCGGGCTCCCGGCGCCCCCCGTCCGATCGATGTCGTTCTGGCCACCAATATGCTTTCGGTCGGCGTCGACGTGAACCGCCTCGGCGTGATGGTCGTCAACGGTCAGCCGAAGGGAACGGCCGAATACATCCAAGCGACCAGCCGCGTCGGCCGCACACCGCCGGGCTTGGTCGCGACCGTCCTCACTTGGGCGCGTCCGCGTGATCTCTCACATTACGAGACGTTCGAGCATTATCACGCGACGTTCTATCAGCACGTCGAAGCCCAATCCGTGACTCCATTCTCGCCGCGGGCGTTGGATCGTGGTCTCACTGGAACGATGTTGTCGATCCTACGCAACACCTATGATCCCTTCGCTCCAAATACGGGAGCAGGTGCAATGAGCAGCCCGAGCCAGCCGGAGATGATGACGATGGTCGGCGTCATGGCTGACCGAACGTGGGAGGTCACCGAGGATTCGGGCAAGAAGATACTTATCGAACAGGAGTTGAAACATCGTGCGGATGATTGGGCCAAAGAGGCCAGCGTCGGAGGCCGCACGCTCGTGTACCAGAAATATGGGGCGGGTCCGACGGCATATCCCCTTTTGGAAGCTCCGGGCGTGAAGCCTTGGACGGATTGGACAGTTCCAATGTCGATGCGTGAGGTCGAGCCTGGCGTGAGGCTCGTGATGGAGGATTCGCGCTCGACGACCGATCCTGCTTGGTGCCCCCGAGTTACTACCCCGACGGATGGGAGTGACGCATGAGCAAGACAGTCGTCGGCGAAGTCCGTCCGAGTCAGCTCTTGTGGACTTACGGTCCTGGCTCGCTGATAGATTTGCCCAATCTCTCGGTGGTCACCTTGGGGGTCGACCGATGGGAAAAGGATAGATGTCAGCCGATCCAGGAAGCGCGTTTGTTAGCGAACGTCCAAAGCGTTCTCGGACCACAAGTGGAATCGCTGCGTATGCCGCCGATCCGAGAGCGCGAAATCGTCGATCCGTTTTCTCCTGCGGCGCTGATCGGCGTCCCGGTGAAGCCGTTTCCCAGATGGTTGCGTTGTGTGAAATGCGGGCTGCTGTCACCGTTTGATGCCGGTTTGTTCAAGCTGAAGGAAGATCGATACCGCCCGGAGGCGACGCGCTTCGTCCATGAGGGTTGTCGGGGGTCGAGCAACAGTCAGCGACCCCGCGATGCCGACGCAGTGCCCGCCCGCTTTCTGATGGCCTGTCGTGCCGGGCATCTGGATGATTTCCCATGGCACTGGTTCGTTCATGGAGGCGCTTCCAACTGCCGAGGAACGCTGCGGTTCTTCGAGAGCGGGGCATCGCTTCAAACCGAAAATCTCTGGGTAAAATGTGACGCTTGCGGTGCGGCGAAAAACATGGCCCAAGCCTTCGGCCAAGTTGGCAAAGACAATTTGCCCGGTTGTCGTGGAAGACATCCACATATCGATCGTTTCGACGACGAATGTTTGGAAGACCCGCGGGCGATCCTGCTCGGCGCAACCAACGGCTGGTTTCCGGTCACGCTGTCGGTCCTCGCCATACCCCAAACGGGCAGTCCTCTTGCGCAGCTCGTCGGCGACGGATGGACATTCTTCGAGGATGTCTCATCGGCCGACGAGGTCGGTTTCGTCGTCAAGACACTCAAGAAGACGGCGCAACTCCCCGGCATTGAGCAATTCTCCAACGAACAGATTTTGGTGGCGATCGAAGCCCACCGAAACGGAGGCGCGGCGATCGAGCAAAGTGACGTTAAAGATCCGGAATGGCAGGTTTTGACGGCAGACAATCCGCCGACCGACTATCCGCATTTCATGAGCAAGAAGGTCGCGGTTCCAAAAGGCTTTGAAACGACGATTACCCGCGTTCTTCTCTTGGAACGGCTGCGGGAAGTGAATGCGTTGCTCGGCTTCACTCGTGTCGAATCGCCGGATGAAGGGTCTGGCGACGATGCAGCGCCACGGGCTTCGCTCGGACGTTCGGCTCCCGATTGGGTGCCTGCGACGGAGGTCCATGGCGAAGGCATCTTCATTCGGTTTGATGCAAATATGTTGAAAGCATGGGCCGACGAGGACGCCGTCAAAGCTATCGATGCGCGCTTGCGAACGGGGCATTGGGGGTGGCGAAAGAAACGGAACCTTGATCCGAGGGAAGGCTATCCTGGAGTGCGCTACGCATTACTGCACACCCTAGCGCATATGTTGATCAGAGAGCTTGCCCTGGAATGTGGCTACAACGCTGCCAGTATTCGCGAGCGGATCTATGGCGAGGTCGACGACGAGAAAGATCAGGCAGGATTCCTCATCTATACGGCCGCAGCGGATTCCGATGGAACACTCGGCGGGCTGGTCGAGTTGGGCAAACCCGAGAACCTTGGCCGACTGCTCCGGCAAGCCTTGGATCGCGCACACGTCTGCGCATCCGATCCCCTCTGCTCCGAGCATAACCCCAGTAAGGATCAATCACTGCACGGAGCGGCCTGCCATGCCTGCTCCTTCGTGTCCGAAACATCTTGTGAACGAGGCAATCGGCACTTGGACCGCGCGTTGGTGGTTCCCACGCTCGAAAATCCAGATGCGGCATTCTTCCGGGTCTCGTGATGGAGCTGATCCTGGATGCAGTAGCTGAGCTTGCGGTATTGCTGTCACCTTTGAGAATCGAAGCGATAGCGTCGCGATTGCGGGGCGCATCATCACCTGGGCGAGAGCTGAATCTCGAGCATGTCGTCGGCACGCCATCCGCCCGGGAGGCTCTGAAATCGCTCACCACAGCTTGGCAGAAAACCGCGTTGTCCGGCGAAATCGTCGCGGGAATGCTGATGGGAGCAGCTCACACTCGGCTGCAGATGCAGCGAGATTGCGGCGTCGAATTCGTCTGGACTGGGCCAACGACACCATTTGTCGCAACCCGTCGCACCGAACAGGTCCTTTTGGACCTCATCCAGAGGGCAAAGAGGGAGCTCTTTATCGTGAGTTTCGTCGCCTATGACATACCTTCTGTGATCGTGGCCATCAACGCGGCGACTGATCGAGGAGTGAACACACGGATCCTAGTGGAAGCACCCCGAACCCATGGCGGCAGTCTAGGTGTCGACGCAGTATCTACAATGAGGAAGGCTGTTCCGTCTTCGATTTTGTATATTTGGATCGATCGCCCTCATCCGTTCACTGATGGGCGAGTACACGCAAAGGTGGCCGTCGCCGATGACACGATCGCTTTCTTTTCGAGCGCAAATCTCACGGGTCATGCGTTCGAAAAGAATATGGAAGCTGGTATCCTGGTATCTGGCGGGCACATCCCCAAGAATTTGCGGGCGCATCTGCATGCGTTGATTGAGACGAGGGTCATTCAACCAGTTTGAATGTCGATTTGCAGAAGCGAGTTTGGAAACCTTTGCTTGCTGTAGCGTAGCCGACTTTCGCATGGCTGGCATCCGGACAGTTATTGGGGCACGCTGACAGCGGCCGCCGTGGCGGCACGAACTTCACTTGAAGTCACCCAATTGCAGTGTCTCAATTTGGCATTTGGCGGGGGTATTGGGGGGTAATCCAGTATGCATTACGATGCGATCACATTCGACACGCAGACCGTCGAGGCGAATTCATTCCACTTCGATGGAGGACTGCTCTCTCAGCTGAAGCAGTTCGCAGATGGCCCGGTGCATGTTGTTGTCTCGGAAATCGTTGTGCGTGAGATTTTCAAGCACCTCGTTGAAAAAACCAGAGCGGCTAGAGATGCGGTGGTAGCGGCTCATAAGAAAGCAGTCGATTGCGGTCTTGCCGCACGGGAAATTCCATTCATCGCCGAGACTGTGGACATTCGGGCCGTCGCGCGAGCTCGCTTGGACAAGTTTCTTGGCGAAGTAGGTGCGGAGATCATTCGGCCAAGCGACGTGCGCATGTTTGACTTGATAGAGGCATACTTTCAGCCAGCGCCGCCGTTTTCATCTGCAGGGAAAAATAAGGCCGAATTTCCTGACGCCATAGCCCTGCTATCCATCGAACGCTGGGCAAATGACACGAACTCGAAGGTCTTGGCTGTCAGTAACGATAGAGGCTGGAAGGCTTACTCCGAGGTTCATGAGTGGATAGATCTGCGCGAAGATTTGGTCGATGCTTTATCTCTTCTACAACAGCACGCGGAAGAGGCGAGTACGATCATCCGGAAGCTTCTCAAATCCATAGAAGAACAGGTAGATCCCGAGTTAAAGGCCCGGTTCGATGCGTCCCTCGCAGACCAGTTGTTAAGTTACGACGTGTACGGTGATGCGGAAAGCTCATACTCTGTTGAGCCTGACGACGTAGAGCTGGAATTGGTCGAATTCAGATTCGTTGGAGGCGAGAATTACTCATTTTCTGTGGTTCAGAGCGGGCCGCACATAGTCGCGGCGGAGGTCGACATGGAAGTCTCCGTCAAAGCAGAAACGACCTTCTATTTGTCCATTTACGATTCCATCGATAATGACTACACTCCCGCTGGATCCACGATGGCTAAGGCCGGGGTAGAGCTTCACTTTAAGGCTCTGGTTGTCTTCGAACGCAATGAAGATTTCGAGCCGTTTCGCTTATCGAAACTTGAGCTCATTGACGGGCCAAGCTCAATTTCGTTTGGTCTAGTCGAACCTGATTACGAGCCAGAGCCGGAAGATAACTATGACATGCCGGATATTGGAGACGACGAATTGCTGATTTAGCGGCGGCCTTATTTGGTGGGATGGTCATCAGAGGCCCGGTCGCAGTCTTGCCACCGGAAGAAGTCAACATGATCAAGATCGTCGCTCCGAAGTGCATAGCGGCTGATCAGAAACGCTTCGATGGCCTTCTCATCGCTCATTGCCGACGGAACGTCGAGTTTCCAGGATCTTAGGTGCGCGACCTGAAATAACCGCCGGCTTAGCCGTAACAGCTCATCCGGAAATACGTCCGGCCCGAGAGCCGATTCTGCCTGCTCTGCAATATCGAAGGCAGCGCGGTGCCGCTCGATCTGTTCAATCGAGGATTCCTCTGTATCAGACAACGGGTGCCGGATGTTGTTGGCCGCGTTCGCGATAATGGAGAGGATTTCCCAATCGCGCATGCCCTCTTGATGCCAGCCAGATAGAATGGCCTGCCTACCGGCGTCGGCCATAAGCGCTTGAACCGTGAATCCTGCGCACTTCATGGACTTCTCGTAGCGGATCTTGATGCCTTCGAGTGCCTCCCGGCGCGAATACGTCGGTCCGGGTCCGTCTCTCGGCGAGAGCAAGGGGCTTTGTCGACCATTGAACTGTCGATCGGCCTGGAAGGGAGTGCATGCTCCGCGTCGGATGATGTCGAACTGCGCTTCAAGTGCGAACTCGTTGTATAACTCGCGGTATGGGCGCGCGATGTGGACCCTGCTTGCCGCGGCGATCAAGCCTCCTTTGATCGCGGATGACAGCGTATCGGTCGGAATAACTGACGTCCGCCCGAGCAACTCTGCGACGATTGCGAGCGTGCCTGAAGTACCCTTGAGCGGATTGGATCCCCTCGCTGCGCCGGCGAGGTTTATCTCGAATTTGACGCCGGTGGGATCTGAACGCTCCTCGATGCGCGCGATCTTCGGATGGCGCGCCTTTCGCGAAATAGAGAGATGGAATTCCACATTCTGTGGCAGAAGACAGAGGTCCACATCGGCCAGCGTCACCAGTGCGATCTGAAGCGCGGCGATGAATTCTTCGGCGACACCGGTCGTAGCGTAATCATTTTCGAACGTGGCGGTCCATCGGATGTTCAGCGCACGCCAACTGACTGCGCGCGAAGCCCCAAGATCTCCGAACGGTTTGTCGATGAAGCCGCCCTCAAGCGTCCGCCAGACGTCCTCCCAGGAGCCCCGGAGCCAGAAGCCCGTCGGATCGAGCGATGTCTTGAGAATCGGATCGCGAAGGGGCTCGGGCCAGGCTGCGAGGGCTTCGTCGACCGCCGCAAGGTGTGCTGCTCCGGACCGCATCGCTAGCCCTCTTAGTGCGGCGACCTGACCGAAATTAGTCTGGATCGCCGGATGCTTGTCCGTCTGCAGCGGATCCGCATCAAGCCGGAGATGTGCGTCGACCGCCAGAAGTAGCATATGGAGGTAGGAAAGGGAATTTCCAGCCCCGTCGTCTGTGTCTGCGGCGGTGAAAAGTAGAGTAGGCAACGTATGCGCTACGTCAGAACCGTCGGAGTGTTTCGCGACGAAAGCTCCAGCTAATGCAACGTTCTTCGCTGCATACGCAAGGCCGAGCTCAAGATAGCAGTTCGCAAGGACGAGGGTCGCTCGCTGGAAGCGCGCCATCGAGTCGCCGGTGAACCATCGGTGATGCACGCGATGGAGATCCCGTATCGCCTCTAGGAGTTCGCCGCGTTCATAGAAGGCCAACGCCCGCTCAAAGGTTTTCTCGGCGGCCGCTGCCGGTCCTTTCCTTTTTGCCAACAGCTTGTCGGCCCGATCGGCGAGCGCTTCGAAGCGCGGATGGCGGCCCATCTGTGGTGTTATCTTGGAGAGGAGGCCCGCGAATTCCTCGATGGGAAACAGCGGACTCAGTTCGGCTTCGTCGAGCATGCGTTCCCAATCGTCGAACGCTTGATCGAGCGGCGGTTCGGTGCCGGCGTCTTTGGGTACGATCTGGAGAAATCCTCGGACATTGAGCAGGCCGCTCTTGCGGCCGTGCCCCGGAGCCTCCTCGATTTGCTGGTCGAGCTCAGATTGCACCTTTCGCCGCCAAGCGAACAATTCGGAGGGATCGACGGCAAATTGCTTTAGCGCCCAGCCCCCAAATGCGTAGACTATCAGCGTGGCGGAGTTCTGGAGGTCGGCGATCATCAACCATTCCGCAGCATCGCCGTAGTAACTCCTGATGTGCGCCAATTGCGATGTCATATCGCCTTTCCCGCGCAGGTGCGCGATCGCGAGTTCGTAGATCGCCGACCGCTGCAGTGGGCGTGGGGCAGCCGAATCGACGAAGCGTTCCATCAAACCGATCCAGAAAGGCAGCCGCGAGCGCGCATCGTCGTGAAATGTAGCCCGGCGAAGGCCAAGCTTGATTTCCCCGAAATCCGAGCTGCTGAAGATCACCGGCGACCGCGAGAGCCAGCGCTCAAGATGCTCGGCGTACCATTCGTCTTGATCGGGAGCCGCTGGCATTGTCTCCGCTGGAATATGAAGGAACTCCTGCGCGATCCAGAAGACGTCGCGTTCGGCGAGCAACTCCGAGATTGCCGCACCGTCAAATATCTGGAGTTCGAGGACGTAGCTACTTTTCGCCCAGGCTTGCAGCTTGTGGCGCTTGGCGATCGCCAAGTTGCATTCGCAAAAGTAGACGATCTCGTCGACCGGACCACCTTCCACGATTGATTTGACATCCCGTCGGATTTTGCTTTCGATGCGTTTCTCGAGCGAACACGCGAACGCCACAGCGCCATTGGATGTGCGGTTCTTATAGGTAGGGACGGCGGGATGCGTGAGCTGCGATTTGAAGGTCTCGAAGTCGCGCCCTTGATCGCCACCCGCCCCAACCGGTCCGGTAGCCGGCAGAATGTTGCTGCAGATCCGCGCGCGAGCAAGATAGCGGCATAGATGTTCGAACTCGTGATGTCCGTTGCGGGCACTCAATTCGCCAAGGTGAAATCGGATAACGTTGGCGAGTTGTGTCGGGGTCATGTTCTGAGGCGATGGGAGGGAGTTCAATGGAGGGGCTCGCCGGATGAATGTCGAAACGCCGGGCACCTGTTTAGCGCGCAGCCTCTGGTCCGCCAACCGAACGCACGTCGTGTGCTTTGGTATCTTCCGCAATACCAAGCAACGGCTTTGGCGGCGATCTTCTGATCGTTGGTCGACTGGTCGCAGAACTCTTCGACGTTCCTGAGGTTATTGGGCGGGTGGTAGCTGCCTCCTGCGCATCGCCGAGGCTGAAGTTGAAAATGATCTTGCCGTCGCCCCCTTTCGATCTTGGAGAAACGACGTTGCAGAAAGGAGATATTTCCTAGATTAGATTAGATTAGATTAGATTAGCTGTGGATGGTTTTGAAAACGGCATCAAAATTGGTACCAATAGCGGTACCTAACCAGTTTGGCTGATCGTGTATCCTATTGATTTTATTGAGTATATCAGTCTACCCGGCGGTTTCCCTTCGCCCGCTCCAACCTCATAGCCCGTGTTTGGCTCGCTGGTTTTACGGCCTTTTCACGGTTACGCTCCCTTTTTGGCGTCGTTGAGCAGCCGGCTTTCGTCGCTGCGCCCTGTCCACGTACTCTGCTTGCTCCATGCGAGAATTTCGGCGATTGCCCGGACAGGGACGCCCGCAACGTAAAACTTCGGGCGGCGGCCCCCCGCAAATCGTGAAAGTGACGGTCCCGTTCGAGGATACCGGCCGCAATCTTCGCGGATGACACGAATGACCTGCGCCGTTAACGATTATTTAACTAAGGTTTTTACGACGCCGATGGCTTGTGGCAAGGCTGGCCCCAGGAGAAACAGGGGCTCGGAATGGTCACCTTCAGGAAGCGCCGTTTAAGTTTGGCGCTCGTTGGCTCAATTTTTTTGCTGGCGATCGGTACGGCTGCTCGTGCCCATGACGGCCGTCTGCTGCATGTGAGCGTCGGCGGTGTGGTGCGGGCGCCGATGGGCTGGAGTGGTTTTTGCACCGAATATCCTGACCAGTGTCAGGGCACCTCGTCGCAGCCTCGTGAAATCGTCATATCGCAGACAGCGTGGCGTGATCTGCTGAAGATCAACCGCTGGGTCAACAGAGCCATCATGCCGATGACCGACATGGAGCATTGGGGCACGATCGAGAAATGGTCGTTGCCGACGGACGGGTACGGCGATTGTGAGGACTATGCGCTGCTGAAGCGAAAGATGCTGATCGACGCCGGTTGGCCGCGCGAAGCTCTATTGATGACGGTCGTCCGCGACAAGGATGGTGAGGGACATGCGGTGTTGACGGTCATAACGGACAAGGGCGATTTCGTTCTCGACAATAAGAATGAGACCGTATTGCCGTGGGCAGAGACTGGCTACCGCTTTGTCAAGCGTCAATCACAGAATGACCCCAATGTCTGGGTCATGTTGGATGATGGCCATCCTGCGGTGACGGTTACAAGCAAGGGAAATTAGCGCCGACGCTGTCAGGCATCCTCAGTGAGAAGCCTTTCGACGCCCTCGCTAGCGCCACGGTCAGAGCCGAGCGCCCTCTTGCATTGCTCAGAACGTGATCACCTTGTCGCTATCGATGACCCATTCCGCAAGTGCGGGCCATCGCCGGTGGCGCGTCCTCGACATAGCTCTTGAGGTTATGGCTTTGCGGATTGGCAGAGTAGCCGCGCCCCTAGCCATGCGCGTATTCGCTGGAGTCGTAGTCCTGCATCGCCTTCGTCGGCGCCGACCTCTGTCAGAGAGCCGGAACAGATGTCCGTGCATCGGGCTGCGCTTCCACCGTAAGCCCGGCCGCTTTCCATTCGGGAAAGCCGCCTTCCAGCCGTGCAGCGTGGAAGCCCTTGGCGCGTAGTGCTGCCACGGCCTCGAAGGCCAGTACGCAATATGGCCCCCGACAGTAAGCAACGATTTCCGCATCCTTCGGAATTTCGCTCAGTCGCCGCTCCAGATCGGCCAACGGAATGTTGTGCGCACCGGGCAGGTGGCCTTGCGCGAACTCGTCTCCCGGCCTGACATCCAGCACCATCACAAGGCCATC